>Ga0255347_1000769_pt1 | contig 55613 bp, 36 predicted proteins | sample wastewater_treat_2_FD_192479 | JGI IMG/M metagenome (GOLD analysis project Ga0255347, IMG submission 192479) | Wastewater microbial communities from Lulu Island WWTP, Vancouver, Canada - plant24 | ecosystem: Engineered > WWTP > Wastewater > Unclassified | place: Canada: Vancouver, British...
AGGCCACCTGCTGCTTCGCATCATACCTCAACGTGCGGCAGTCTTTAAAGCCCCGCATACGCGGTTCTTCTCAGAACACCACCCACATTACCAACAGATATGTGGTTCAGGTGGAATCGAACGTCACGGGCACAGTGACATTCCCCAGTTGGGATCCTGTCTATGCCGTGACCTACGGCGGGGTCGATCATGCTGCGGCAGATGCATTGAAAGCGGATCTTCAGGCTAAAAGCGAGTATTTCGCATCGCTGCCGACAACACCCGGCGCGACGATTTCAAACCGTCTGGAGGGCTCGGTAATGAACGTGTATCTCGAAGCCGACGGCACCAACGGCAACCCCAGGACCTGGGTGTTCAATCTCACAAATGATTTGCGCGGCGCTGCCGGTTGTGCTTTGAAAATAACCGGGCTTGAAGATGGGGACTCGATTCTGATCAACTGCCGGGTAGCGGATGCGCAAGAGATACGGATGACGTTAAACTCGTATCTCATCAATGGTGTCAGTACGGCAAGTCCGTTCATTCCCCGCCTGCTTTGGAATTTTCCGCCCGACAACAATTGCGATATCATCATTTCTGGCACGGCGACGTTCCAAGGCAGCGTTTTAGTCGGCGACCCCGACAGTACGACTCAAATCACCGACTCGTGTTTTCAAGGACGGATCGCGACCGTGGGGGACTTCATCCACGGCGGTGATTATCCCGGGAATGGCGCCACAATCCAAAACTATCCCTTCACCGGCGTCCTGCCTGACCTGCCCGGGACATTGACGGGCAATGTGTTTATGGATCTGGACAAAGACGGCATCCGGACATCAGGCGACGGCTCGGTCACAAACTTGACCGTGGAACTGATCAATGCCGGCACGAATATGACGACTGTCACGAGCCTGACAGGCGACTACCGTTTTGAGAATGTGCCTGCTGGACCGGTGACCGTGCTGGTTTCGAGGGTTGACGCCACACTCACCCACGTGCCGGCCAGTGCAGACCCCGAACGCAACCGGGCCTTGCCGCAGGACACCACCCCGTATGCCTACATCGCCTATACCATGCCTTCCGGGGGCGGAGTGCTCTCAGAGGCGGTGTCCGAACCTTTGAACGCGGGATTTCTTAACCATCCGTTATCGATAGGGATCAGCTTGAGTGTGTATGCCGACGCGGAGGGCGTGACGATCGAGATCGAGACGGTTGATGAAAACGGAGGGGATGACATCGAGATCTACGCTTGGATCAACGATGAATGGGTTGAGGTCGGGCGTGTGCCTTCAAGCGAGGTCTACGGGGGAGGTTGCCGCCAGTATACGGTGCGCGCGAACGGCCTGACGGTCGGCGAATCATACATCTTCAGGGTCTTGGATGAAGCGGGGCACGAGCATCTCATGATGCAGGCGGTGGCTGTCAGGCGCGGCATTCGGACGACATCGATCCGGATGGAGATGCAGACTGCAAAAATGCGTTTAGCCACGGAAGAAGGGTGCTCTTATGTCGTGAAAACCAGTTCAGATCTGGTGAATTGGACGATTGAATACGTGAAACATCCCAGGGCGGGCGGGAAATGGTCGAAGAATTTCTCGAATAAACCGTTCCCCGCCAGCCCCGGCACGTATACAGAGGTCATTGTTCCTGTGAACGGTAGGGATCGGGCATTTTTCAAGGCAGTGAAAGTTGATTAAAAAGGAGTAACATGGCTTATACAGAAGTGACACGGACTGGATACGGAGACCGTCTTAAGGGGGCGCTGGGTGGCGTGGTCGGCGGGGTTGTAATGTTTATCGCGGGCACGGCGCTGCTGTTCTGGAACGAAGGGAACTTCGTCAAGACCAAGAAAGCGCTCGGCGAGGCGCAGGATGCCGTTGTGCCGGTTGAGCAGGTAGCTACCATAGACCCCGCTCTTGAAGGCAAGCTGATCCATGCCAGCGCCCGCGCGGAAACACAGGATGTTCTGGAAGACGCTGAATTCGGCGTTAAACAGACGGCGATCCAACTCCGCCGCAGCGTAGAGTACTACCAGTGGGTGGAGGAGTCCCGCACCGAGACCCGCGACAGGATGGGCGGCGGCGAGGAGCGGGTGACCACCTACACATACAAGAAACAGTGGCGGTCCACGCCGGAGGATTCAGGCGTGTTCCGTGATCCCGACTACCAGAACCGCAACACCACATGGGTGTCGTTTGACGCGCAGACGTCATACGCGAAGAACGTTACATTCGGTGCTTACACACTGCCGCGGTTCTTTGTGGAGGCCATCGGTCAGGAAGAGAGCGCGAATGTCAATCCCGCGCCCGAGCAGATTCAGGCATGGACACGGAGCATATCCGAGCATCCGCGCTCTCCTCTCCCAAAAAATGTGACGAATGCGCCGCCGACAGTGGTTCACGCCAGCGGAAGCACCGTGTACTTCGGGCGCTCGCCCAATGCGCCGGAAATCGGCGACGTCCGCGTGTCGTTCACTTGGGTGCCGCCGCATGACATCTCCATCATCGGCAAGGTCTCTGGCAAGACGTTCGTGAAGTTCGTGGCGAAAAACGGCAAGACCGTCTCAGGGTTGGCGGACGGGATCCGGAGCGCGGAGGAGATGTTTGCCCAGAAGGAGAAAGCGAACGCCGTGTTGACGTGGATACTGCGGCTTGTCGGCGTGCTGCTCGTATACATCGGCCTGAGGGCGTTCTTTGGCATCTTGGAGGCTGTTGCCAAGGTCATCCCGATTCTGGGCGATATCGTCGGTATGGGTGTCGGCTTGGTCTGTATGCTCTTCGGGCTGGCTTGGTCATTCCTGTGGATCGCGATCGCCTGGCTCGCCTATCGTCCGCTGATAGGCATCCCGTTGCTGGTCGCGTCTGTCGGTTGCGTTGTCTGGCTCAAGAAAAAGACTAAGGACGCTAAACCAGCGGAGGTCGCTTCGTAAGTCTGGAATGGATTTGGAGTGCGGCGGCAAGCGGTATCCCGCGCGACGCCGCTTTGGCGCGGACGTGCCGGAAAGCGGTGCCGCGCCCCGCGCGTGACGCGGTTCTTGTCACCGCACTCCAAAATGCGCTCGACTTGCATATCCCTTCCGCCAACCGTTCACATCTCATTTCTGTTCAAAACGTTATTAAAATCAAAATCAAAAAAAGGAGTATCACACGATGAAAACCTCTAGTCTTTTTATTTCCGCCGCCGCAGTCATTCTGTCTGCGTCTACGGTAGTTCACGCCGCGACCCTGCACGTCTCCGCCGCGACCGGCGGTAGTGTGCGCAAAGCGGATGGCAGTAAGGAGAAGCCTTGGCGCGACCTGCAGGCCGCGTTGGACAAGGCGCAGGCGGGCGACACGATTCTGGTCGCCGCAGGCAACTACCTCGGCACCAGTGACCAGGGGTTTTTGAAAATGACCATCCCGGTCAATATCATGGGCGGCTATACGGACGACTTCTCAAGCCGCGACGTGCTCAAGAACCTCACCATGGTGCAGCCCACTTCCGCGCAGAACGGCACCTCGCGCTCGTTCGCTTTGCTGTCTATCGGCGATCCCTCCAAACCCCGTTCCTTCAACGCCGGTGATGGCGGTGTCACCATTGACGGCATTGTCTTCGACCGCGGGTTCTCGAACGGGTACCATCCGACGAAGGGCAAACCCAAGGATGTCGAGACGGGGATGCTCGTCAACCCCCCGGGCCAAGGCATCAACGGTGATGCGCAGAATGTGACGACGGTTGTCCAGCCGCTCATCTATTTCGGCAATGGATTCGGCAACGTGACGATCCGCAACTGCACGTTCGCCAACAGCGGCAATTACGCCATCCGCGGATCATGGAGCCAAGGCAAGATCGTTATCGAGAATAACGTGTTCATCAACAACACCTACGCCGCCATTGAGCTGGCCGGCGGCGGCAAGAGCGGCGAGTTCAGCCTGACCATCGACTGCGCCTACAACACGATCCTCTTCAACTGGGCGCGGACCAATGATCTGGGTGACATGGGGTACGGGTTCCGCTACATGAACAACGTCCACTCCGATGTCCACCACTGCATCATTGGCACTTCCACGCTCGGCGGTTTGGACCGGGCGCGCATTGAGAACTCAAAAGACCATGAGAAGATGAAGAAGACCGGTGCTGAGAACAACGCCTTCTTCCTAAACACACAGGGCGACCTCGTGCTTCCGGGCGGCGCCAAGTGGCTGTTAATCCGGGCCAAGGACTTCGAGGATCGCGAGGAACTCTACAAGTACGAGGGGAACGCGGAACTCCCTGCGGAAGCTCTCAAGGGTAAGATCAACGAGGCCTATCTGAACGGCTTTGTCAGCGCGAACAACTCCGAATCGGTTCTGCTGGATCGCAATTCGCCCGTCAATCAGGTGCGCAGTGCGTTCGGGATGAACCTGCAGGCCACGGGAACGACCCGCGTTGATATGTTCGCCAATCGCTATCCCCTCACCGATGCTCTGAAGCTTTTCGGCGCGGTGGAAGGCAAAGGCGCACAGATGCCCAAGTGATCTAGCCCGCCGCCCCGTACTGCCGAGCGCCGCAAAAGGCCTCGCGAGGGCAGGGCGTGATTGTAAGCGGCCCCCTTCCGGGTATTTTCAGGGACACGGGTGAAATCCCCGTGTCCCTTTTCGATCCGGCTGCACTTCGCACAAAACACGCATTCGACTCGCATGACCGTTGCCTGCGCTCTATGAACACCCCCTAAAGCGTTGCTTAAGCACATTGTTTTTGATAATTTGAAATGTTGTTTTTAACGGGGGAGTAATCATGAAACGTTTTCTGTGTTTCGGTCTTGTGGGTTTTGTGCAGATTTGTGCAGTGCTGGCGCAAACTGCGGTTTCTGGCCGTTTCGTGCGCGTGGAAATACCGAAAGAAAGAGCCACGCTTTCGCTGGCCGAGGTCGAGGTTTTTTCGGGTGGAGTCAATGTGGCCCTAAAGGGACGGGCAATTCAGAACAAGACTTCACACGGAGGCGTGGCGGAACGGGCGATCGATGGTAATAAAAATACCCGCTGGGCTGGAGGCTCCATCACCCATACCCCTGAAAACCAGCCGAATCCTTGGTGGGAGGTGGACCTGCGCAAAGAATTTCCGATTGAGCGGGTCGTGGTCTGGAATCGCATTGAAGAAGTGGCGCGCTTGAAAGACGCATCCGTGATGATCATAGGAACGGATCGTAAAGTGAAGTGGCAGCAGTCGTTGGCGGATCCAAAGCCCACTGACAATATACTCTTGGTTGACTCGGCCGTGAAAACCGACGCAGTGGGCAAAACAATTCCGCGTAAAATCGAACCGGCTACTGACGCGGAGGTGAGCGCGGCGTATTTGAAGCGCGAGCACTGGATCACGACAGTATTGGCCACACAGCAAAAACTCGAGGCCTTCCGCCATCTCAAGCCTATCATTTCGCAACTGTTGAAAGATTTTCCAGAGGATCGCGCTGACATACTGGAGGAGTTCGCCGGAACAGACATATATAACAAAAAACAGTCTGGCGAGCTGGCGGAATTGGCGCGGCGTTATCTCGGCGGAACGCCCGCGCACATGCGCGCGGGTTTGGAGGAGCAGGTTAAAACTATCAAGGACGTGGCGGGTCTTGCGCCCGTGCGGCAGGCTTTTCGTGAAGGGCGGGCGCAGACCGCCGAGCTGACCCGGCTGGACTTCTTCAATCCTGATGCCCTTGAGCGCGCTGTCAATGCCTATGCCAAAAAGCACCCTGAGGTTTATGCAGACAAAGACGCGCTGTTGCGGCGTATCGCGGAGTTGCGCAAGGTGGCGGATGAGGTCAAGGCAGGCAATGACTTTCAGGCCAAACTGGCCACAGCGCGGCAGATTGAAGCCCTGCATGATGATGTTTTTCTCAAGCATCCCGCCATTGATTTCAAGGAGATGCTCTTCGTGCGGCGTTCCAAAGGATCTGCGCATAGAGGGTTGCCGCAGAACTGGCAAGGAAACTCCTCCGTGCCGCTGCACGGATATTTCAATACGTTGGTGCGCGCTCCGCTCAAACCTGACGGCAAAGAGCCGCAGACGGTATTCTCCAGCGAGAGTTTTATAGGTGACGTGGATCTGGATTACGACGCGCAGCGCGTCATGTATTCTTGCGGTCACTTTGGCAAGCCGGGGTGGCGCGTGTTTGAGACCGAGTTAAACCAGCCGGGCACCTTCAAGGAGATCACGCCTGACGACCAGAATGATATCGATTTTTACGATCCCTGCTATCTGCCGGACGGACGCAAGTTGTTTGTGGCCACCAGCGGATTTCATGGGGTTCCGTGCGTGACCGGGCGTGATTATGTCGGTAACTTGCACATGATGGAAACCGACGGTAGTATCCGGCGTCTGGTGTTCGATCAGGACAATAGCTGGTGCCCGACAGCCCTGCCCAACGGACGGTTCCTGTACCTGCGTTGGGAATACACAGATTCCGCGCATTATTTTTCACGGGTGCTGATGAGCATGAACCCCGACGGCACGGACCAGAAGGAGTTTTACGGCAGCAACTCGTATTGGCCTAACAGCTTGTTCTACGCCCGGCCTTTGCCGGGATCGTCGACGAAATTTGTCGGCATCGTCAGCGGGCACCACGGCGTGCCCAGAATGGGTGAGCTGACGCTGTTTGATGTCGCGCGCGGCCGGCACGAGACCTCTGGCGCGGTTCAGCGTATTCCCGGTTACGGCAAGCCGGTCGACAATCGTACGATCGACCAGCTTGTGAATAAATCCTCGCCGCTCTTCCTGCATCCTTATCCGCTTAACGACGAGCTGTTTTTGGTTTCCATGCACGCGAACAGCGGTGGCCCGTTTTTCATCGCGCTGGCGGACATATACGACAATCTGGTGCCGCTGTGGCTGTCGCTGTCGGATAATCTGTACGAGCCCATGCCTTTGAAGCCGCATCCGCGTCCGCCGCTGCCCACGTCGCGCGTCAACCTGAAGGACAAAGAGTGTACGGTGTACATGGTCGGCTTGCATTTAGGCGAAGGCATGAAAGGCGTGCCGCGCGGCAAGGCCAAGTCCATGCGTGTTTTCCAGTACGAATATTCGCCGCGCAATGTCGGCGGCCATTATGTGGTCGGGTTTGAAGGCCCGTGGGACACGCGCGTGATGCTCGGCACGGTCGATCTTGAGGAAGACGGGTCGTGCATGTTCAAGGCTCCGGCCAACACGCCGCTGGCACTGCAGCCGCTGGACGAGAATGGCAAGGCCATGCAGATCATGCGCTCTTGGCTTGTGGGCATGCCCGGCGAAGTTGTCTCTTGCATGGGCTGCCACGAACAGCAGAACAATCTGCCGCCTTCGGGCTACTCCGCCGCGGCGCGCAAAAAGCCGCAGCAGATCAAGCCGTGGTACGGGCCGCGCCGCAATTTCGCCTTCGAGCGCGAAGTGCAGCCAGTGCTGGACCGCTCCTGCGTCGGATGCCACAACAGCAAGGCCACCGCAAAAACCAAGCTGGGGCATCCCATCCCGAATTTTGAGAACACGCCGAGCAATGGTTTTTCGACCGCCTATCTTAATCTGCACCCATATGTGCGCCGCAACGGACCCGAAGGCGATTACCATTTGCTGACACCGCTGGAGTTCCACGTCGATACCTCGGAACTGGTGCAAATGCTCAGCAAGGGGCACAAAGGCGTTAAGCTGGATCATGAGCAGTGGGACCGGCTGATCACATGGATCGACATCAACGTGCCGTTCTGGGGAACTTGGATGGAGATAACGAAGGGGGCTTCGGCTGATTGCTTGCGCCGCCGTCGCGAGATGGCCAAAAAATACGCCAACGATGATTTCGACCCCGAGGTGATCGTCAATCCCTATCAGCCTACAGAATTCGTGCCGCCCCAGAAGCCGCCCGCGCCCGCACCCGCGCCGCAGGTGGCAGGCTGGCCGTTCAACGCTGCCGAGGCCAAGTCCCGTCAGGGACAGGACGCGGTTAAAACCTATGACATCGGCGGCGGGCAGAGCATCAAGGTCGTCAGGATACCTGCCGGCTCGTTCCCGATGGGCTGCGTTTCCGAGACGCCCGCTGAACAGCCGGTGAAAGAGGTGCGCATTGCTAAACCATTCTGGATGGGGGCGACGGAGATCACGCAGGCACAATTCCGCCAGTTCGACCGCGAGTTTGATAACGGGGTGTATGACAAACACTACAAAGATCAGGTCAACCGCGGCTATTTCATGGACGATCCTGATTTTCCGGCTATCCGCGTGACGTGGGAGCAGGCGCACGCGTTCTGCGCCTGGCTATCGGAAAAGACCGGTCGCCGCGTCTCGCTGCCGACTGAAGCGCAGTGGGAGTGGGCCTGCCGGGCGGGCAACGCGGCTCCCATGAATTTCGGCGGTTTTGACGATGACTTCTCGAAGCGCGAGAATCTGGCCGACTACATGCTAATTGAATTAGCAGTGGTTGGTGTAGATCCCAAGCCTTACGCCTTAGGAACCGATCCGAAACCTGCCAGGTTGCCGCCGCCTATGTATGATTACGAGCTGCGCGACCGGCGTTTCAACGACGGTGCGCTGCATCTGGCCAAGGTCGGCAGCTACGAGCCTAACGCATGGGGTTTGCACGACATGCACGGAAATGTGGCAGAGTGGACGAGTTCAGCGTATAAGCCGTATCCCTACGATGCGGCGGACGGGCGCGAGAACGGCTCCGCAGACGAGCGCAAAGTTGTGCGCGGCGGCTCTTGGTATCGGCGTCAGCACCGCGCCACGTCATCATGGCGCTGGGGCTATCCGGGCTGGATGCGTCCGTTCGACGTCGGGTTCCGGGTGGTCATCGAAGATTAGGTTCCGGCAGCCGGGCTTATTGTCCGGCAGTGTCCGACTCGAAGACGAACACCAGCTCGCCGGGCCGCGCGCGGCGGTTCTGGCGAGCTACGAACTCTACGAACTCGGGATCAGTCTTGAAGCGCTGCTGCTTGTCCTTCAAAACCTTAATCTCGTTTTGCTTGTAATCGATGCGCCGCAGCATTTCCTTGCGCTGTTGCTCAAGTCCGCGCCACTGCGAATACTTGGGGGTGATAGTCACAACCCCCGCGATCATGACCAGAATGAACGCGACGATCAAGGTGGTCCGAGTAATGATTGTCAGCAATACGTTCACAAAACAGCAATCCGTCAAACCAATGACATCTAGAGAACAGTTATAATGAACACATTATAGGCGCATAAGTCAACAGGAAACTGTAAATCACCGCATTTTTTCACCTTGGCTGTTTTGTCAAAACCTCGGGACATCCGAGCCGTTCTTGGGAGGGGCAAGCGTCTGCTTGCCCGGACGAGCAGACGCTCGTCCCCCGCTATTCACTCTTCACTAATTTCTACTCCCTGCAACGCGGCAGGGCTTGCTTTATCCGGGCGCGTGCGGTATTTTTCAAGGCATGGGTTTATTGCGGCGTTTGGGCATATTGATATTGGTGGTCGGGGCAGAGCTGGCCGTAGCAGCGGAATCGCCTGTTACGGTCACCTTTCTGCAGGGTTACGACCCCGACATCCCCGAAGGGCCGATCACGCGGCAGATTCTGGAGCTGGCGGGCCGCGAGCCGCGGCTCAACCCGCAGAAATGGGGCGGTCTGTCACTGCCCGGCGCGGGCGGACGCGCCCCCTTCATGCTTTCGCTCGCAGGCGGCAACGCGCCGGACATCTATTTCTGCTGGTTCCACATCATACGCCACGACATCGAGCAGGGCTTCATTTATCCGTTGAACGAGTGGATCGGCGAGGATCTGGACGGCGACGGCATGATCAGCGACGCGGAGGCCAAATGGCCCGGCTGGCGCAAGGTGCCGCAGCTTTGGCGTCAAGTGGCCACCTGCGACGGCAAGGTTTACGGCGTGCCGATGGCGGGCATCTGGTACTACGGGATCGTGTACCGCAAAGACTTGGTGCGGCAGGCCGGGCTGGATTCGGAATACACGCCTGAGACTTGGGATGAGTTTTACCGCTGGTGCCAGCGCCTGACGTTTCCCGGCAAGCGCGTGGCAGGCGCCAAGGTGCAGCGCGGGCAACGCGCCTTCGGCATCGAAAACCGGCCTTGGGGCTGGCTGCCGTGGATGCAGGCCGCCGGGGGTTCGCCGGTGGTGAACGTGCGGGTCTCGCCCGCCAGCGGCAAAAGCTACCGCTTCGCGATGGAAACCACCGAATTTATCACGCCGGACACCGGAGAGGATCTTTCAAAGGTCGCAGGCGTCTGGCAGGCGGATTTCGATTCGCCGGAGGCGATCGCGGCGGCGGCGTTTCTGCACAGGCTGCTCTGGGCTCCGTGGGTGCGCGATCCTGAGACCGGCGAGCCCGTTGACCTGACGCCTGACGAAGTCGCCGCCGGTCTGGTCCGGCACTGCGGACGCGAAATCCGCTTCAAGCCCGGCGATGTCATCAAAGGCGTTTCCAGACCCCTGCCGCGCCTGAACCAAGACCTGCCGCAGCTTTTCGCCCAAGGCGAGGTCGTGGCGCTCTTTTCCGGCGCGGAGGTGGTCGAGCAGTTGACGCGGGATCTAAACCTGCCCGCCGACATGGTTGGCATCATGCCGTTCCCCGCCGCGCGCGCCGGTCTGAAACCGGTGTTCCAAGCGCACAAGCATTTTTACAGCATGACCGAGGGCGTGGCTCGACACCCGACGCATGAGCGCGATTTGGTCTGGTCCTGCATAGAAGTGCTGGCCAGCGAAGCGGTCAACGATGAGGCGGTCAAACAGAAGGTTCTGGAAGGCCAGGCGCGTTGGTGTGTGCCGGACGATCTGGAACGTCTGGGGTTCGCCGAATATCTTGCGGAGGTGCCTCCGGGCATCCGCCGCAACTATGAACGCATCAAAAGCGGTGAGATTCTGGCCAGAACCGAACCGTACGCCGGTTTCTGGCAGGCCGTGTCAGACCTGATCGACCGCCGCTTGCTGGGGTTGTTGCTGGCGGACACGGGGGAGGATTTGGATTACGCCGCCGCGCTCAAGAGCATCAACGACGATGCCAACAGCGGGCTGATGTTCCGGGTGCCCGAAGATATGATGCGCCGCCAGCGTCCGTTGGCGCGGGTGATTTTCGGCACTGTGATGATCACGTTCGCGGTTTGTGTCTGGATGATCAGAAGAAAAAACGCGAATGACCCCGCAACCCGACGCTCTCCGGCAGCGCCGTTCCGCTTTGCGCCGTGGCTGATGCTCGCGCCCGCGCTGCTGACCATCGCGGTTTGGAGTTATTATCCGCTGCTGCGCGGTGCGCTGATGGCTTTCCAAGATTACAAACTGGTCGGCGAGACGCGCTGGGTCGGACTGGACAACTTCATCATGGTGGCTGGCGATGCCGGGTTCTGGGCGGCGTGGGGACGCACGCTGCGCTATGTCGGCCTGACGCTGCTGCTGGGTTTCCTGACGCCGGTGCTGCTGGCGCTGTTGCTGTCCGAGATACCGCGCGCCAAGATTTTCTTTCGCACGCTCTACTTCCTGCCGCACCTGACCAGCGCGCTGGTGATCGCGCTCTTGTGGAAAATGATGTACGACCCGACCGAGAACGGTATGCTTAACCGCTTGCTGATGTTCTTCGGCTTCAGCCGCCAGACTTGGCTGCAAGACCCGGCTCTGGCAATGGTCTGCTGCATCCTGCCGGGCGTGTGGGCCGGGGCGGGCATGGCCAGCTTGATTTACATCGCGGCACTGCACTCTTTAGCGCCGGACTATTACGAGGCGGCGGCGATAGACGGCGCAGGCATCTTGCGGCGTTTCCGGCACATCACGCTGCCGCAGTTGATGCCGCTGATGGTGATCAACTTCGTGGGCGCGTTCATCGCGGCATTCCAAGGCATGGGCAGCATCTTCCTGCTGACTTTCGGCGGTCCCGGCGATGCCACGAACGTGTTGAGCCTGACCATCTGGAAAGAGGCTTACAACAACCTGCGTTTCAGCACCGCCACTACTATGGCTTGGTTCCTCGGGGTCGGGCTGATCGGGTTTACCTATCTGCAGATCCGCATCCTGCGCCGGGTCGAGTTCCGCCGCGCCTCTGCCAACTGAGCGGTCTGTCTGCCAATAATTTGAGCGTCCGGTAGGGCGGTTTCGCCGAAACCGCCGCGGACGGCTCGGCGAGCCGTCCCTACCAGAAGCGGGCGGGGATGCCCGCGCTCCGACTTTTTACCTCTTACCTTTTACTTTTTACTTCCTTGAGGTGCGATTCAACTTGTTGAATCGCATCCGTTTGACAAACGCTATTACGAAAGCATAAAGTATAGCGCATGAACCCTGTACTGACCGCTTTCGGGCTGACCCTTTTCGCGGGCATGGCCACCGGCATCGGCAGCGTTATCGCCTTCACGGCCAAGCGCACCAATTACCGCTTCCTGTCGGTTGCCACCGGCTTCTCCGCAGGCGTTATGCTTTACATCGCTTTCGTGGAAATTTTCCACAAAGGCGCGGATGCCATTGCGGAGACCTACGGCGCTGTCAAGGGCGACTGGATCAACACGGCGGCTTTTTTCGGCGGCGTCCTGCTGATCGGATTGATCGACAACCTGATCCCCTCCGCCGAAAACCCGCACGAGACCCATGAGGCAGAGGAACTGCGGTCACTGCACGAACGCACGGCAAAGGTCGGAAACGCGGCAACATCCTCCGCTAATGCTCCCGAAACCGGCTCGGACGACCATTCCCACAATAACCGCAAGCTGATGCGCATGGGGTTGTTCACGGCGCTCGCCATCACCATCCACAACTTCCCCGAGGGACTCGCCACCTTTCTCGCTGCGTTGAAAGACCCGAAACTCGGCGTGGCCATTGCGCTCGCGGTGGCTTTGCACAACATACCCGAGGGCATCAGCGTTTCAGTGCCGATCTTCTACGCCACCGGCAACCGCCGCAAAGCTTTCTTATACTCTGTGCTGAGCGGCTTGGCCGAGCCGGTGGGCGCTGTGGTGGCCTACGTGGCCCTGCGCTTTCTGGTGGGCGATCCCAACGGTGTCATACCGCCACATGTCATGGGCATACTTTTCGGCATGGTTGCCGGCATCATGGTCTATATCAGCCTCGACGAGCTGCTGCCGACCAGCCGGGCCTACGGCAAGGACCACGACAGCATATTGGGGCTGGTGGCCGGGATGTTCGTGATGGCCATCAGCATGCTCTTGCTCGGATGATTGTGCGACATAGTGAAGAGAGAAGAGAGAAAAAGTGAGGAGTGAAGAGTGAATTTGCGGGCGCCCCGCCCGCGCTCCCAACTTTTCACCTTTCACTTTGTACCTTTCACCTTTCACCTTTTACCTATTACTTTTTACTTATTACCTTTTACTTATTACCTAATTATGGCGGTGCTTTTAAAAGTCGAACGCGGTACGTTTAAGGCGCGGATCTTCCTGGCCTTGGTCTATGCCGTGCTCTCGCTCGGCGGGCTAACCATGATCTGGCCCTTCTTGGTGATGTTCGCTTCTTCACTGACCGGCCCTTACGACTATCACCGTTTTTCGCCGGTGCTGCGCGCGCTGTGGGATCGTGACGACCGCTTCATGCGCTACGCGGCCTCCTGCTATCCGCGCTTCCCCTCCGACATCTATCCCGAAGCGCCCGCGCATTGGGGAAGCTGGCTGATTGTCGCACGCGACCGCGAAGGCCGGCGGCGGCTGGCCTCGGCGCAGCTTGCGGCGCTTGACGACCCCGCTGCGCTGTCGCGCTGGCAACGCATGGCCGCTGATTACGCGGAGTTCAACCGCAGTTACGACATCAGCAACAGCGTGTGCAACTTCGACGCGCGCGACGTGGCCGGGTTCGTGCGCCAGAAATTTGAGGACAAAGTCCGGCAGGCCGATCCCGTTGTTTTCGCGGGCATGGGCCGCACCGCGCGGCGGCAGGCAGCCTTGGCCCTGCTCAACCGCGAATGGCCGATCCGCTACGACTCGTTTTTCGGTATCCGCATGACTGCCCAGCAACGCGCCCCCTTGCACCACGCGGGCTGGGACTATCCGGCAGACGACCCTAAGAGCGCCCTTTTCCAAGAGTTCAAGCGCATGTACCGCGATAGGGCCGCAGGCCCGATGTCGCGCACCGTGCCGTTCGAATCGCGGCCGCTCTGGCTGCGGCATCTCAAGCGGCCTGATGTTCAGGAGCGGCTGGGCTTCCCGCCGGATCACGTTTTCAAGCCGTCGGATTACGCGCGTCTGGCAAAGTGCCCTTGCGCTAGTTTCGCGCACCTGCCCTTCCCTCTGCCCGCTGACGCGCCGGAAACGCTGCGCGCGGTGTGGGCCGAGTTCGTGCGCGAAGCCTATCCGCGCCGCCTGTTGCGGGTCATGCCGACGCCGGGGCTTGAGCGGGATTATCAAGACTATGTCAGGGGAATATGCAAGACCCCCGAGGACTACTCCCGCCTGACCGGGCATGTGCTGCCGGGGCGCTCTTTCGAGAGCCTGCGCCTGCCGGAATATGAGAACAGCACGCTTTGGCGCAATTTCATCCCGAGCGTGCCTTTGGCTAACCTGCGCATGCTCAGCGCGGAACAGGCTTGGCAAAGTTTCCTGCTCGAAAAATACGGCACGTTGCCCGCCATCAACCAAGCTTACGACTGGGATTTGGCCCGCATCGAGGAAGCGCGGCTGCCGCTGCGCGAAGCTATGGCCGTCACCTTCCGGCAGCGCGGCTGGCGCGATTTCATCCAAGGCGCGCTGGCCAACTACCGCACGGTCGGCGAGTACCTGTTCCTGCGCGGGAATGCTTTCGGCAACACCCTGCTGCTGGTGGTGCTGGCCATCGTGGCCACGCTGACGGTCAATCCGCTGGCGGCCTACGCCCTGTCGCGTTTCGGCATGCGTTCGGCTGAAAAAATCCTGCTGTTCCTGCTGGCGACCATGGCATTCCCTGCTGCGGTCACGGCGATCCCCGGTTTTCTGCTCATACGCGACTTGGGCTTGCTGAACACCTTTGCCGCGCTGGTCTTGCCGACTTTGGCGAACGGCATGTCGATCTTCATCCTCAAAGGGTTTTTCGACGGTCTGCCGCGAGAGCTTTACGAAGCCGCGGCGATTGACGGCGCCAAAGAGTGGCAGATATTTTTGCGGATCACGCTGCCCATGACCACGCCGATCCTGGCGGTCAACGCGCTGCACGCTTTTGTCCACGCCTACAACAGTTGGGAATGGGCCCTGCTGGTCTGCCAGCGGCCCGCTCGCTGGACTCTGGCGGTGTGGATGTACCAGATGAGCCAGCAACTGGGCGACCAGCCTTGGGCGGTCATGGCAGGCTTTGTGCTGGTCTCCATACCCACCGCGCTAGTCTTCATCACCTGCCAGAAAATCATCATGCGCGGCATTGTCCTGCCCAGCATGAAATGAACCTGCCGCTGATTGAGAAACAGATTTTCCGGGGTTCGAAATGAATTATTGGTGACTCGACAATCCGCGAGAAACGGCGAGAAACGGTGTTGTAGTTTGACATTAGAGTCGACAATGGGCAGTCGGCAGTAAGCAGTCGGCGATGCTGTGAGTAACGGGGTCGTAGTTTGACATTAGATATTCAAGGGTTGCGGAGCGTTTGCGCGGTGTGGTAAGGTGTTGCCGTGGCAAGGCAACCGAGGCAGCAACAGAAGGATGGCGGCGCGGCTGGAAAAACGAAATGACTAATGTCAAACTACGACCCCGTATCCCACATATGAAAAAGGCCATCATCTTTTTCCTTTTAGGAATCGGCACGGGCATCAACATGACCGTGTGTACGCAGAAGGCGATTAAATCTGTGGCTACCAGGCCGACAGGGGTTTTCAGTACGCTGAAATATAATGAGGAGACCGGGGATATTGGAGGCAGGGAAATCAATATTTTCATTGGCAGGGATGGCCCGATGGTGCTCTATCAGGAGGCGGCCGGGGAGCCTATGACCCCACATTTAGTCCAAGCGGAAATCACGGATGACCATCACATCTCTTTCCGCATACCGGAGGAAAACAGAAGCATCCTCTACACAGGACGGATCACGCTCAAGGCACTATATCTGAAGAGCCAAGGCGACGAGCCGCAGGATGTGTGTGTGTTGCCCCGTAAGAAAGGGTACTGGGAGTAAAGAAACGGGTGTGGACATGCGCGGTGTTGCCGCACTCATGGCAGGCGAGACTATCCCGAAAGCCTCTCCCGAGCCTTGCTGTACTATGCACGAAAAAAGCTGAGGAGCTAGATTCCGCGCAAGAAAATGTCTTGTTAGAAAATATCCTTGCGGCATAACGCTATAATAAATATAGTAGCATTATGAATGGGGTAAGGTTTGCGTGGAGCGAAGCGAAAGCCATGGAGAATCGACGCAAGCACAGCGTTGATTTCGAGGAGGCTGTGACAGTGTTTGCGGACGAGAACGCTCGTTTGATGCATGACCCTGATCACTCATTGAGGGAGGAACGATTCATCCTGCTCGGGTTCAGTGCTAAGTTGCGGCTGCTGCTCGTATGTCATACTTATCGCGAGAACGACGAGCTGATCCGCATTATCTCGGCACGCAAAGCAACGCCAAACGAACGCAAGCAATACGGGAGCTATTTATGAGAAAAGAATATGACTTCACTGACTCAGTTCGTAATCCTTACGCGAAGCACTTGCGGAAGCAGGTTACCATACGCTTGGGGACGGACGTAATAGCCTATTTCAAGGCTATGTCCCTTGAGACTGGAGTGCCATATCAGAATTTGATCAATCTCTATCTGCGTGAGTGTGCCCATTCCGGGAAGAAGTTGGCTCTCACATGGGTGCCATGACACATGGAAAAAGGAGAACTGGGGTCGTGGTTTTACATTAGAGTCGGCAGTAGGCAGTAGGCGGTAGGCAGTTGGCAATGGGCTGTTGGCGATGCTGAACCGCTATTTGCGAGAAACGGGGTCGCGTGTCTTCGCGTACAAACAAACCAGCCATGCCTCGCTATTCGCTATGAAATTTAAGGGTTGGCTCGCCCGTTGCCAGTGCTTCCTTTGTCCGGTTCCAGCAATCCCAGATAGTCTCTTCTCGCGTACAGAATACGGATAACAACGATCTCCTTCCCCTCTATGCGATAGAAAACGAGATAGTTCTTGCACTGGATGCATCGGTAGCCCTTCAGCACAGGGATGTCGGTTCGCAGGCGTGCGCCTGTCTGCGGCATGGAGGCGAGTGTGCCAAGCTTCTCAAAGACAAGCGCGACAAGATCTGCTGCGGCTTGCGGATTGAACAGGTCTTCGGAAATGTACCGCTTTATCTCCTTCAAATCCGCAATCGCCTGCGGAGAGAGCCGAACGTCGGACATAGCTAGCCCCCCAGCTCCTCCATCGCGGAATCCATCGAGACCCATCCATGTTTCCGAGCGGACTCCTCGCCTTCGGCCAGAGCCGACATGAGTTCCAGTTCGGTACGCAACCGTTCGTATGCACGGATATCAACGATCGCAAAACGCCCGTGCCCGTTCTTTGTTAAAAAAACCGGTTTATCCGCCGTCACTTCACGTAAAACGTTGTTGTAATTCCTGAGTTCGGAAACTGGCTTTATGGTCGGCATGACACCCCTCCTCTCTTCTCGCTAACAAACTGTAGCATAATTCTTCGATGAATACAACGGCGGAGTATCGGGTTGTAGTTTGACGGGTGCGGTTTTACTTCGTTGCACCGCACCTAGGATTCAGGAGCCAGGGTTCAGTTGGAAAGGGTGAGAGACATGATTGACAAGATTAACATGATTAAGAATAGCCTGCTCGCGGGTGATTTTGAAAGGTGCCTCAGACCAGGAGTTTTCTTCCTTGAGTGTTTTCCCTTCCGGTAGGGCGGTTTCGCCGAAACCGCCGCGGACGGCTCGGCGAGCCGTCCCTACCAGCGGGCGAAACGCCCGCGTTCCCGACTTTTTACCTTTTACCTATTACTTCTTACCTATTCCCCCTGAACCCTTTGACCTTTTGCGATTCAACTTTATTGAATCGCACCCTAGTTTGACATTAGATATTCAAGGGTTGCGGAGCGTTTGCGCGGTGTGGTAGTGTGTCGCCATTGGGAGTACGAAATGTCTAATGTCAAACTACGACCCCAACAACCTATTCGAATCAAAAGATTCGCTATATCACATTTTTTTGCGGTTGACTGTTTTGCCCTCTCCCGCATAATGTAGATATCGATTGGGAATCGGTGTATTGCCGTTTTCCCTATTGGATCATTAGTGATGCACAACAATCTAAGGAGAGTAACATGAGTTCCACGCAGGGAGATAGACGATTCCTAAACATCATTTGCACAGCCGCGTTCATGCTGGTTGCCACAGTGTGTGCGGCCGAAGATCAGCCACCCATCGAACTTCTCGTGCGTGGTGACGACATGGGGCACACGCTGGATGTGAACGAGGGGTTCATCAAGGCTCATACCGAAGGAATACTTACCTCGGCCAGCCTGATGGCGCCAGCCCCATATTTCGACGACGCCGTAGTCCGTTGCAAGGCGAATCCCAAACTGGTGCCCGGCATCCACGTCACGCTGATGGCGACCGTTCCCATGCGGCCGTTGTCCGCGCCCGACCAAGTTCCGAGCCTCATCGCGCCGAACGGTTTTTTCCATCGCGGCCTGGAAGATTTTTCAAAGGCCAACCCGAAAATTGAGGAAGTGGAAAAGGAAGTTCGGGCGCAGATAGAGAAATGTGTGGCAACTGGCCTTAGGTTCATCTATCTCGACTGGCACATGACTTCCAATGGCGGGAAGGATCGCCCGGACATCATCGCTCTGTTCCAGCGCCTGTCCCTCGAATACAAGCTGCTCTATACCCACAGTATGGAAGATTTCGACGGACGGTATTCCGGCGCGAAGTATTTTTCGTCGAACCTCGAGGCGTGGGGGATCCAACGGCTTCCCAACGGACGGCTCGCCTATTGGTGCGGGCCGGACATGCCCGCCGAAACGCGCCTGAAATTCCTTGATACCCTGCGGAACCTGTCGCCGGGCGTATGGTATACGGTTTGCCACCCGGGACTATATGAGCGGCGCCAAGCTCAATCCGTGGATCTGTTGTGTTCGCAAGAAGTAAAAGACATCATCCGTACGCGCGGCATCCGCCTGATCAGTTACGCGGATCTCTGGGAGCGCAAGTTCGGCTGTAAGTGAGGCCTATGCGTGAAAACACGAGCCGGTATTATTGTATTATAAGGCAGAACGAACTTCCCTGCCGGAAGGATTTTTGAGTCCTTCGAGGAGGGACAGCAGGGCTGGGAGTTTCTCGTCGACGGCCTCCTCGCCGGCGGCGATGGCTGGGGCGGCACGGGCGAAGTCGAGCGTGGCGATGTCGCCCACGGCGGGCTGGATAAGCAGATTGGGCGGATCGGTCAGCAGCCGGTTGCGCGTCATCTGGTTCTCGATGATCCGCGTGCTCTGGGTGAGGACATCAAAGATGCTTGGTTCGGCACTCCGATTGGCCCCCTTGCGGATGGTCTCCTCGATTCCGGCGGAGCGTGATAGTTGTGATAGTTGTTTGTAGAGTTTCTGGAGCAGGTCGTCCGCCTTCTTGGAGCGCTCGGGCGCGGCGGTTTCCGGTTCGGTGTCCGCCGGGGCTTTGGGTGGCTCGATGCCGGTTCCGGGACGCAGGTTGATATCCACGGCGATGATCTGCACGGCGCCCATGGCGCGCAACACGCTCACGGGGAGCGGGTTTACGAGCGCGCCGTCGACTAGATTGCGGTGCTTGCCGCACTGCGCGGGGGTGAAGATGCCGGGGATCGATATACTGGCACGGATGGCTTCGATGAGGTTGCCACGCTTGAAGACCACCTCGCGGTGGGTGTGCAGGTCGGTGGCCACGGCGGCGTAGGGGCGGTCGAGCGCCTCGATCTTCTCGACGCCGACCACCTCCTGCAGGAAGCGCTCGATGTTACGGCCTGTTATAATACCTGAACGTGGAAAGCTGACTTCCACGAAGAGGCGTGCCAACTGCTTCCAGTCGAGGTGGCTTGCAAGGTCTTCCAGCAGTTCCAGCCTCCCGGCCAGATAGACCGCGCCGACCAGTGCGCCGATACTGGTGCCGGCGACGCAGTCGACGGGCACGCCCAGCGCAGTCAGGCGGCGCAGCACACCAACGTGCGCCCAGCCACGGGCGCCGCCGGCGCCGAGCGCAAGGCCGACACGCGGCCGTCCAGATTGTGATTTGTTCCTCATTCCACTAAACCTTGAGGTGCTTGAACTAAGGTTGCTGGAAACACGAAATGTCTAATGTCAAAATACGACCCCATACCCCTCGACACGGCGTTCAACATGAACCTGCCCTACCTCGACTTCGACGGCATCGCTCCCGATATCAGCGGCGACGCCCTGATCCTCAACAACGGCCTCGTCTACCTGCGCGTCGAGATCACAGAAGACGACGCATGCCAAAAGAAGAGGGTTTTACATTGATTGAAACTAAACTAGGTAAAAGGATCGTAATCTACCATTTGACAAATAGACGCTGCCAAAGCGGCAGTACGCATGGGGAGGGTCTCAAGACTCAAGCGGAAATTGGAGCGAGAGTTCAAGGTGAACCACGCGAAAGGAACGGCCTGACGTGCAATGTGCAAAAATTGACGTCACATCGATTCATTGATTCTGGGGCTCGTCCTGAATCTCAATTCTGCTCAGTTGAACTAAATAACGCTGCCCTTCATCAGGATGATACATTGAAATCCACGTTGCCTTGCCACGCAGACGCTGCATTTCATCAGAGGTTAAAGGACCATTGCCTAGTTTGTGAAACAACGCGCGGACTTCACGTCTCTTCTTCCGAGGCACGCTCACCTTTTCATTAACAGTGAGTCCAGTGACTTCCCTTCTACATTTGGATCCCATCAATCGAGTCTTTCCTCTGTTCAACTTGAAACCTCTACTTTCCACCAATGCCTCAACGTCACTCCTGAATTCTAGTGTGACGGGCGTATCGCATGAGAAGCTCAAATCGTCGGCATATCGGGTGTAAACAACATTTTGGGAAGCACAGATCGCCGCAATTTTCATGTCACATTCGCGAAAGACCAAGTTCGCAATCGCAGGGCTAGTAGGTGCTCCCTGTGGCAGACTACCATTTAAGCAACACAGACCGCTCAAGACCTGCACTGCCTGTGACGGATAACCAAGAGAAGCGAACATATTCTCTACTTGGGTTTTGTTAATGGAAGGAAAGAAGTCTTTAAGGTCGATATTCCACAAAAAGCGACGCCCCACATGTCGCAAAGCACCATGCCTTGGACTTCTTCCTCTCACAAACCCAACAGCCGCATCATGTACGTCTATGGGTGCCAAAATACAGTCTAGAATATAGCGCTGAATTGTTTTAAGAAAAACCCTTGGCGCGGTAATAATGCGCTCACCACCGGCTCTTTTTTTGACAGAAAACCGCCGATAGTAGGCCTTTGGACACTTAGCTAATTCATCAACCAACTCCAAGGAAACGCCCAAATAGAAAGCAATTTCATTGCCTCTAATTAGGGGTATCCTGCTACGGGATAGGTGCCCCTGTGCTATTATGCAATCGTCCTCTGTCCAACCCAAGCAATGTTGGCAATAGGTCATCCAACGTTCTTGTGTCAGAAAAGGAAAGAGAAATGGGTACACGTTCATACTAAGGGGAAAACCTTACTTGCTGCGGATGGCCTTTGGAGCCTCCGCAAGGCTGCGGAGGTCCAAAGGCCATCCGCAGTGCTTACTTGTCCAGAACAAATGAAGTGATGGCGAAACGCCAACAAAACCCGTCTGTTCACCCGGGGACTCAAAGAGTCCATGTACCCATTTCTCGACATCATTTATACCTTCTTTTGTTCAACATTAAAAGCCTAATCTTATCCCGTTGCTTGTGTTTGAGCGCAGTCCGAATTAGGGGCTCTGCCTTGGGGGTAACAACATAAGAGTTGTCAGCGGTCCGCCACAAATACTGAGCACACTCAAGTTTGTTGAAAGCTCTGTTGAAATCCGACTCGGAAACCAGACCAAAGTAAGGGCTATTCTCAAAGAGCTTACGAATCACGCCCTTCTTGACCGGTTGCTCGATTTGCGCAGTGACCAACAATAAAATCTCAGATGGTTCCAACGTTTGGCTGTCCTGCCTCGATAATCTTTGCATTATTCTGTCCCCATTGTTTAGCCCTAAGATACTCCCTAAATCGTCGACGGAAACTCCCCCATTCAGAGTTTACAAACTTCAAAGCGGCTTCAACGCATTTGTCATGTTCTCCATAATCAACAAATCTCACTTTACCTTTTTCATCATCAAGCAATTTGACAATTCCATCGATGAAAAAACTCTTGTCGTTCTCGTATTTCTTGTGAATTATGGCTACCGTCTTTTCAGACAAATGCCTTTCTGGCGCAAACAAAGCGAGTTCACAGATTGAGCCCACACTCGCAGGAATAATGACGATGGCTTTACAGTGATCTTCCGCATGATCCATCTCAGACGAAGCAAGGTTCCCTCCCTTATAGGCAGTTTGCCACGCCTCCAAGATTCCACATGTCTCGCCAAAGTCAACGGTAAAACCGAGCCCCTCTAGCTCCCCCTTGATGCGAGCGCGTAGGTATTTTGCATGAGGTACAATGTCTCCATCGGTATTAATCACATTTTTGGGTTGTGGGACATCCTCGTCTGAACGACAAAAGGGCCCCAGAACAAAAACTCTGAATCCTTTCTTTAAGGCCGCCTCTTTAAATTCGGGAAGCAACACTTGAGCGATTTCATCTATAGCGTAGCCCACATACATCAACGACCCTCCTCAGACCCCGTAGACCTTGGGATCAAACGCCGCCACTGTTCAGATCGCGTGACTACAATCAGTAATCGCCGTCTGTTCTCCAGGCACACAGACCCAAACAGTCCAACTCAGATAAATGTAGCCACCTTAACATCATCAGCCGCACTTTTCAATTAGATACTTTTCAATTAGATGCGCTTCAATTGGACGCAACCGTGTAACGGTAAGTTGTTTAACAAAAGGTGGTCAACAAAGCGGGTTGTCGGGGTCGTGGTTTGACATTAGACATTTCAGCGGGTTGTCGGGGTCGTGGTTTGACATTAGACATTTCGGGTTTTCAGCCGAGCCGCCACCCTTTCGTTGCTACCTCAGTTGTCTTGCCATGGCAACACCTTACCACACCGCGCAAACGCTCCGCAACCCGCGAATATCTAAGTCAAACCACGACCCCGCCACTCCCCTGCGCGACATCAACGCGCTCATCGCCTGCGGCGTTCTCGTTCGCGGCCCGTCTGGCGGACGCAACACCGATTATCGATTGGTGAACGAGGTAAGAGGTAATAAAACTACTGGAAACACGAAATGTCTGATGTTAAACTACAACCCGCAACAACTTATTTTAAGGGTTGCTCCAGCCGCAGGTCGCGGGTCGAACGTCGCGGGTCAACCTCTCTTGTTGCGACCACATAGTGGCTCGCAACCGTGAGGGTAAAAACGTTGCACGGCTGTTTCACGCGAAGGCGCGAAGATTTTTAATAACCCTTGCTTTCTTTGTGTTCCTTCGTGACTTCGTGGCAAGAATTTTGGGTTGGGCTCCGCCCGCGCTAGACAATCAAGGGTTGCGGAGCATTTTCGCGGTGGAAGGGCGGCAGGCCGGATTACGAAAAGCGTAGTAAAGTTGTCTCGTTGAAAGGAACAGGGATATGAAGAAGCGTGAATTTACGATGGTTTGTAAAAAGCTCGACCTCGCCAAGAGCGAGGTCCTCTACAAGTTCGACACATTCGATCCGAAAGACTGGTCGATCGTGAAGGGAACGCCGAAATGGAAAGTCGGCGCGAAGAGGATCATCGGCGGCTGCGCCGACGAAACGACGCACGGACAGATCTTCTTCAAGAAACCCGTGAAGGGCGACGTTGTCCTCGAGTTCGATGCGAAGATCGTGAAACCCTCGTATCACGACCTTGTTTGGTTCTGGAACACAGACTTCAACGGCAATCCGTGGGGCGATGGTTATCTCGGCTGCCTCGGCGGCTGGTGGAACGACATGGCGGGCATCGAGAAGCTGCCGGATTATCTCGTTTCGGCCATCGCGCCTTCTTTCCGGACGGAACCGGGGCGCAAGTATCATGTCATTTCCGGCTCTATGGGCGCCTCGCACTTCATCATCGTGGACGGCGCACTTGTGACGTATTTCGGGGACAAGAATATTCCCGACCCGAAGCGTCCCGGATATTTCGGCTTCGGTGTCTATGAAAGTTGCGCTGAATACTCGAACCTCAAGGTCTACCGTCCGCATTGGACGGATATCGGCGAGCGCAAGTACGAGCCCGGCACGAAACGCGCCGCAGACTTCGTGAATGGGGGTTGGGGCCGGCCCCCGGAATGATCGGGCAGGGCAAGTGTTTTGTCTGTAAATTTCTAACTCCTAATTCCTAATTCGGGTGCGGTTCAACAAAGTTGAATCCGCGCCCGGCGGGGGTTCGTAATTGACGCATTCGCTGCTAAACGGTAATATTCCCCATTTTCCGTAACCAGAAAAATGCGTCTGGCTCAAGTAATGTTCTAGAAAAGTTAAGGAGATAAAGAAATGGCAATTAAAGTTGGCATCAATGGTTTCGGTCGCATAGGCCGGATGGTTTTCCGCGCGGCGGTCAAAAATTTCGCGGACGAGATCGAGGTCGTCGGCATCAACGATCTGCTTGATCCCGATTATCTGGCGTATATGCTCATGTATGACTCCGTACACGGACGTTTCGAAGGCAAAGTTTCGGTTGACGGCTCTAACCTTATCGTCAACGGCAAGAAGATCCGCCTGACCGCCGAGAAGGATCCGGCGAATCTGCGTTGGAACGAGATCGGCGCCGATGTCGTGGTCGAATCCACCGGCCTGTTCCTGACCAAGGAGACCGCCGAGGCCCACATCAAGGCCGGCGCTAAGAAGGTCATACTCTCTGCCCCGTCCAAGGACGACACCCCGATGTTCGTTTACGGCGTCAACCACAAGAGCTACGCTGGCCAGACGATCATATCCAACGCCTCTTGCACGACCAACTGCCTCGCGCCGGTCGCGAAGGTGTTGAACGACAAGTTCGGCATCGTCAAAGGCCTGATGACCACGGTCCACGCCACCACCGCCACGCAGAAGACGGTGGACGGCCCCTCCAAGAAGGATTGGCGCGGCGGCCGCGGCATCCTCGAAAACATCATCCCTTCCAGCACCGGCGCAGCCAAGGCCGTCGGCAAGGTCATTCCCGAGCTGAACAAGAAGCTCACGGGCATGGCTTTCCGCGTGCCGACCTCCGACGTCTCGGTGGTTGACCTGACCGCCGTGTTGGGCAAGGAGGCCACCTACGATGAGATCAAGGCCGCCATGAAGGCCGCTGCCGAAGGCGAGCTGAAGGGCGTTTTGGGCTACACCGAGGACAAGGTCGTCTCGACCGATTTCCGCGGCGAGGCCAAGACATCGGTCTTCGACGCCGATGCCGGCATCATGCTCGACTCGACCTTCGTCAAGATCGTGGCGTGGTACGACAACGAGTGGGGCTATTCCAACAAGATGTTGGACATGGTTAAAGTTATCGCGAAGTAAGCGATCTACAATACCGCGTCTGCAACGCCGCCACCGCAGTGCGGGGCGGCGTTTGCGTTTAAGACAAGCCAGAATTTCCGATTGGAATTATGGACAAGGATCAGACGGATCGGGCTGATCAGACGGATCATCCATCACGGGCGTTCCACAACTATTCACTATAAGTTATTAGTTCTTCACTATTCATTATTCACTCTTTATTGCGCTGGACGCAATAAGATGCGACAATCACGGCGTGTTTGCGTTACCTAAAATTTTGGTTGCTGTTGCGGTGCTGGGCTTATGCGCGCCGTATGTTCTGGCGCAGGCCGGGCAGGGAAACTTGCCCGTGCCGGGGTCGCCGAGGGGTCAGGCCGCGCCGTTTTATGCCAGCGACGGGGCGATCGTGGTTTACGCGCCTTTGTCAAAAGCCGCTTACCGTGCGCCGGTGCTCAGTTTCGTCAACACCCGGCGCGACGAGTTGCAGCGCGCCTTGCGCATGAAGCTCGGCACGCCGGAATGTCCGCTGGAGATCATGATCGGCGGGCGTTCCGACGGTGACACGCGTGTGCTGACAGCACGACTGCGCGATCCTGAGGCGGGAGTGCGTGAACGCATTGAGCTGCCTGATCCTGAGGCGGCGGACCTCGATGAATTCCGGCGGGCCATCGGCTTCGCCCTGTTGCGCGCTTGGATGGTGGCGGCTGGCGGCACGGAGGAGAGCATGCGCGACCTGCCGGTGTGGCTGATTAACGGTGCGCTGCGCCACATCGAGCGCGATTATCGTCAGGCCGACATTGACCGCACCCTGCTTCTATGGTCGCGCGCCTGCCTGCCGACCGCAGTGGAGCTTTTCGCGGCGGACAGCAAGGCCGCGAAGACCGAACCGGCTGTGGCGGCAGTGCTGGCCGGCTGGTTCGTTGCAAAACGCGAGGGCGCGAATATTTTTGAAGAGCTGTTGCGCGGTGCCGCCAACGGCGTTGTTTGGAGTCCGGCCACGGCGGCGCGGTTGCTGGCCGACACGGAAGACATGATGGAATTCGACTTGAATGTCGACAAGCGTTTCCTCGCCGAGGGCCGCGCGGTGGTTGCTCCCGGAGTGACCACCGCCGGGATTGTGCGCCGTTTCCGTTCTACTCTGTTGCTTGCGCCAGCATGTTTTGGTAAGCTTCTATGCGAAAAAAGGGGGTGGTGTTCGCTGGCCGAGGCAATCGGACATGCGGATGACCCGCATCTGCGGCGTACAGCGGCAGAGCAGGCCCTGAAGGTAAAGATGGCAGCGGTTGGCCGGGATGGTATGCTTATTGCGGTCGCTGACGCATACGCTTTGTTCATGGAGCGGCTGGCGGCTGGTGATAAGCCGGAACGGCTGGAGCGGCTGCTGGCCGAAGCGGAGCTGATGCGCGGGACACTGGAGCGTGTCACCGCCAAAGGTGCGGTGGTGCAGCGCAGCAGTAGCGGCGGCTGAAGGTGATGACGGTGCAAAAAGACCGTTTTAACGGTGGTTTTTAATGAAAAAGAAGAGCGTCGCACAAGGCACGATCGTCGGTAAAGTCCATCCCGACGTGTTGGATTTCACGGTCGGCAAGGATACGGTGCTGGATCTTGATCTTGTGGTATGGGACTGCTTGGGCACGGCGGCGCACGTCACCATGCTTCAGCAGATGCATGTGAAGCCGCCGGTGCTGGTTACTGAAGAACGCAACCGCGTGGTGGCGGCGCTGACGGACGTGATCCGCGAGGCGCAGGCCGGACGCTTCACGATCACTGCCGCGGATCAGGATGTGCATCTGGCTGTGGAGCGCCGCCTGACCGAGCGTCTGGGGGATCTGGGGCGCAAAATCCACACCGGACGCAGCCGCAATGACCAGGTCGCCGTGGACATCCGTCTGCACATACGCGACATGTTGCTGGAACTGATTGGGGAGGTGGCTGATCTGGCCGAGGCCCTGACCGCCTTCGGCCGCCGCCATGTGAAGCTGCCGATGGTCGGACGCACCCACCTGCAGCCGGCCATGCCCAGTTCCGTGGGGCTCTGGGCCACCGCCTATGCTGAAATGTTGCTGGACGATCTGATTGCGGTGGAGGCCGCTTACCAGTACAACGACCGCTGTCCTTTGGGTTCGGCGGCGGGTTATGGTGTGCCGCTGCCGGTTGACCGTGCGCTGACCGCGCGTCTGCTGGGCTTCTCTGCCCCTCACCACAATGTCTTTCATGCCAGCAACGCGCGCGGCAAGAACGAGGCGATCCTGCTGGCGGCCTGCGGCCAGATCATGCTGAGCCTTTCGCGTCTGGCTGAGGATCTGATCATCTTTTCGATGCCGGAGTTCGGTTATTTCGAATTGCCGCAGGAGCTTTGCACCGGCAGCAGCATCATGCCGCAGAAGCGTAACCCTGACGTGCTGGAGCTGATCCGCGCCAAGACCGCCATCGTGCTAGGTTACGGCACGGCGGCAAACACCATCCTGAAAGCCATGCCCGGCGGCTACAACCGCGACCTTCAGGATACCAAGGAGCTTTACATGGAGGGGCTGCGTGTGACGCGGGCCTCGCTGCGGATCATGGCGTTGATGGTGCGCTCGCTGAAGGCCTGCCCCGGGCGCCTGCGCAACGCCTTCACGCCCGGCGTTTTCGCGACGGACCGGGCGCTTGAGCTTGTGGCGGGCGGCATGCCTTTCCGCGACGCCTACCGCCATGTCCGCGAGAACCTCGACAGCTTGGTTTCCGCCGATCCCGCAGAGGCTTTAGCGGCGAAGACGCACGAGGGCGGCACAGCCGGGTTGGATTTTGGTTATTACCGTAAACGCATCAGCGCGGCGCGCCAGACAGCGCGTCTCCGCAGGCGGCGCTCCGAAGCCGCCTTCGCGCGGTTGCTGGGCACGGAATTTCCGTTGGCGTGATAAGGCCGTGTCCTAGGGGGACGCGCGGCCGGTTTTTTCAAACAAAGTGAAATAGGGACAAGAAAGGGACTGATGAGAATGAGGGCTAAGAAAGCAATGTTGTTTACGCTCGCGTGTGCGGGCTGGCTGACCGGCGCGTTCGCGCAAGAGGCTGCCGCGCCTGCACCCGAGGCTGTGGCTCAGGCTTACGGCATGTCCTTCGCGCAAGCATGGGAATACGGCGGATGGATCATGTGGGTGTTGGCCGCTATCTCGGTGTTCGCGCTGGCCATGGTATTCTATTTTCTGACTGTGTTGCGCAGCGGAGCAATAATCCCGCGCGAGCTGATGGTGGACCTGATGGCGCAGATCAGCTCCGGCAACCTTAACGATGTGCGGCGTCTCTGCGAACGGCATCCCTGCCCGCTTTCAGCCATCACGCTGACCGCGCTGGACTGTCTGCGCAACGTGCCCCAGTGCGATATCGCGTTATTGCGCAGCACTGCCGAGGCTGAAGGCACCCGCCAAGCCGATGCCATCCAAGGGCAGACCGAGTTGCTGCTGGATATCGCCACCATCGCGCCGTTGCTGGGGTTGCTGGGTACGGTGCTCGGCATGTTGACGGCCTTCGGTTCGGTGGCAAGCGATATCGCCAGCGCCAAACCGGTGGTGCTGGCGGCGGGTGTGTCGCAGGCGTTGGTCACCACCATTTTCGGTCTGTTTGTGGCCATCCCATGTATGGCTTTCTACGCTTGGTTCCGGCGGCGCGCCAGCCGCCAGATCGCTAACCTCGAGGCTGCCACGTCCGAGTTGCTCACGGCGCTTATCGGTAAGTGTGACGGTACCGCGTTTATCGACAGGAATTGAATGCCATGAACTTCCGTAACAAACACAAAAAAGCCCTGCCGAGTTTCCAGATGACAGCCATGATGGACGTCATCTTCCTGCTGCTCTGCTTTTTCATCACCACGTCTGTCTTCTCGCAGTGGGAGTATGAGATCGACATCACCCTGCCATCGGCCCAGAGCGGCAAGGTGCCGGATCGCCTGCCGGGCGAGATCATCATCAATATCGCCAAGGACGGGCGCATCGCGATCAATCAGCAGGACATGACGCTCGACGCGCTCAAAACCCGGCTCGACCGGCTTTCAAAATACTTTCCCGGACAGCCGGTGGTGCTGCGAGCCGACAAAGAGACGCGCTATGACGATCTGATCAAGGTGATCGACACCTGCCGCAAGGCGGACATCTGGAACTTTTCGATGGCCACCAGCGATGACAAGGACGGCGCGGCGGAGAACTAATGATTTTTATAAAGCACAGTTATACAGCCGTTGCTTTGCTTTTGGCTGCTGCGGCATTGGCTGATCCTGTGGCCGTGCAGGATCGCCTGCACCTTGCGGACGGGCTTTTCCGGCGCAGCATGTTCGATTTGGCGGCGCGCGAGTACGCGGCATTGGCGGGCGAGCCGGATTTGCCGGGGATGGACAATGTCCTTTTCCGTCTGGGCGAGTGCAATCGGCGCTTGAAGCTCTTCACCGAAGCCGAGACCGTCTACCAGCGCTTGGCCGACAAGTTTCCGTCCAGCCCCCATGTTCCGCGGGCGCGCCTGCAACTGGCCTTGCTCAAGATGGACCGTGGCGGCGAGGCGCTAAAAGAGGCGGCTGAAATTTTCGAGCAGCTTTCCGCTGCTGGCGTTTCGCCGGAGGTGCGAGCAGCGGCTTCGTACCATCTGGGCGAGACACTGGAGCGGCTTGACCGGCCTGCGGAAGCGCTTGCGTGTTATGTCAAGCTGAGCGAGTCTTTCGCCAACACCGAATACGGCATGTATGCCGCCTTGCGTTCGGCCTGGCTGCTCAACAAAACCGGCAAGCCGGAAAACCGTCGCCGCGCCATGGGCCTTTATCTGGATCTGGCGCACAAGGCTCAAAACCCGAAGGTTGCCGAAGAGTCACTGTTTTTCGCCTCGCAGTTGTCGCTGGCCGACGGGCATCATGAAGATAGCGCCAACCTTTTCAACGCGTTGCGCACAAAGTTCCCGAAATCCATGCGTGTAGCGCAGGCCGCCATCGGCGCGGGCTGGGCCAATTATCATATCGGACATTTCAAGGAAGGTTCGGAAATTCTGGATCTGGTCATTGGTGATAAGAACCATGCGAGCCGTGAAGAAATATTGTACCTCAAGGCCAACTGCCTGCGTCAGCTCGAGCGCCGTGACGAGGCTGTGAAGTTTTACGCGATGCAGCTCGCCGAATTTCCCGACGGGCGTCTCGCCGAGCGCGCTTGGTATGAGAAGCTGACCACGGTTTACCGCGACGGGCGTCATGCGGATGTGCTGCGCGTGGCATCGCAGCGGCTGCCGCCGCCTGAGGCTTACGCCGATAGTGTTTACTGGATGAGTTCCGAGGCCGCGCTGGCGCTGGGGCAGGATGACGTGGCGGTGCAGAACAGCCGTCTGCTGGTGGAGAAGTGCCCGAAAAGCCCGTTTGTCAAAGATGCGTTTTACCGCTTGGGCTGGCTGTTGCAGAAGCAGGAGGCTTGGGAGTCGGCGGCTTCGTGGTTCATGCAGGTGGCGGAGCGTTTTCCGGATGACCCGATCGCCTCCAAAGCCCTTTATGCCGCAGGGGTTTGCCGTTCGCGTCTGGGCCAGAGCGAAGCGGCTTTGCGTGACTGGACCCAGTTGCTGACCAAATACCCCGGCGCCGATGAGGTTGCTGAGACGCTTTACCAGAAAGCCATGGAGGAGCTGCGCTCTAAAGACCTGCGCGCCGCAGGCGCCACTCTCGATGAGCGTATGCGCCGCTTCCCAGACGATGCCCGCAAAGCTGAGATGCTTTATTGGCGCGCGTCGGTCTTGCACCAGACCGGTGAGCTGGCCGAGGCCGAAAAGATGTTCCGCGCCTGTCTGGACGCGAATCCATCCAAAGAGTTCGAGCGCGAGGCCATGCTGGGTTTGGGTCTGTTGTTGCAGCAGGCAGGACGCAAAAACGATGCTGCTGATCTCTTCCAGCAATTGCTGGACGCCCCGATAACCAAACGGCTGGGCGCGGACCGGCTGGCTTGGCTGGCGGAGTTCCAACATGCGCAGAAACAACACGAAGCAGCGGCCAAGGCCGCGCGCACCCTGCTGGCTATGCAGCCGGACAAGGGCTGGATGCAGACAGCCTGGACCGTGCTGGGGCGCGTCCACCGCGACAAGGGCGAGCGCGATCCAGCCATGCACGCCTTCGGCGAGGCTCTGGCGACCGGTGCCTCCACCGCCTATGGGGCGGAGGCGGCCTTGCGGCTGGGCGAGATGCTGACCAGCGCCGGGCGTTTCGACGAGGCCGAGACCCGCCTTAACGATGCGGCGACGCGTGCGGCCGCGCCAGACCTGATCGGACTGCGGGCGCACGCCTACGTAGGCTTGGCCCGCAATGCCGAGGCGCGTGGAGACGAAACAGCGGCGCTAAGATATTACATGAGCGTTGGGATACTTTTTGACGATCCCGTGCTCGTTCCCGAGGCTTTGCACAAATCGGCCGCGCTGCTGGATAAAGCCGGTCGCGCTGATGAAGCGCAAGCCATTCGCGAAGAGCTGAAGACACGTTACCCGGCCTCGCCTTTTGTAACGCAACGGCAGACCGGGGCGATCTTCAAAGTCAGAAAGGGCTATGCATGATACCGTACGGGTTCAGACAACACCAGCGACCGAGTGACCACCACTGGATGTTGGCCTGTGTGGCGCTCTTGCTTTCGGCTGTCATCCACATGCTCATGATGTTTTTCTTCGCCGACTGGCCTATAGGCGGAATGGCGCAATTGCGCGAGCGGCGGCGCGAGCGTTTCGATGTCGGGCGGGTGCCGCCCATGCGGATCGAAACCATGCGCGCGGACCCGATGATGATCGGCAAGCGGGTGCCGGGCGAGCGCGACGAGCCCAGCCGCGGCCCGATCGAGGTCGGCGAGCGTGTCGATGACATCAGCCGGAGCTCGGATGCGGTATTGCTGCCGCCGCCTGTGCCGCCGCCTGTGCCGCGTGAAGCTTTGGCGCCGGGTTTGTCCGCGCTCAAAGATTCAGTGTCGGATCAGATCGACACCACGCCTTGGATGCCGCGGCAAGAGATCGCGCAGATATTTGACCGGGTTGTGCAGGATGAAGTGGCCTTGCTGCCGCGCCGCGAGATTCCGATGGTCGAAAGGATTCCGAAAGCCCCTGACATCGTGCCGTCCATAGATCTGGCAGGCCGCAGTTTCGGCAAGACGCCCGAACCGCCCAAGCCCTTTGAGTCTGCCGAGATTTTCGACACTGAAATCCGTCAGGGGACGTATAAGCCGAAGCCGGTCGAGATACCTGAGTCGGTGAGCAAAGTCCAGCCCGGCGCCACTGGCGAGCGTTTTGCCTTGAAACCGAACGAGCGCAGCGGAGCGGGAGCGGACTGTGGGGCAGGAGCAGAAAGCTCAACGGGAAAGGACAGCGGAACGGGAACAGGTAGCAGCGACGGCGATGCGGAGGCCCGCAAGAAGGCGGAGGAGGCCCTGAGGGCGGAGAAGTTGAAAAAGGAGTTGGATCAGGCCGAAGCGCAAGGCCGGATCACCGCAGATGGCCGCAAGGCGCTTGAAGCCCAGGCCGCGATCTCTGAAATGCAGGACGCCATCGAATACGTGCCGATTGATGACCTGCTGGCGGTGGGCATGGAGACCTACCGTGATCCAGCTCGTTCCGATATCGTGTACTTCCGTATCGGCATCCAGCCGCGTGCGGATAAGCCTGTGCCGGTTATTCCCAAGGATATCTTGTTCGTGCAGGACGTCTCTGCCTCCATGTCTGAAGACCGCATGGTCTTCTGCCGCCGCGCCCTGTCCGCGGCCCTGAAGACGCTAAATCCGGCAGACCGCTTCAATGTGGTGGCGTTCCGCGATGATTTCGAGCCTTGCGCGCCGAACTGGATGGAGGTTACCGCAGGGAACTTGGGTAAAGCCGAAGCTTTTATCGACCGTATGCGGGCTTTCGGTCAGACCGACGTGTTCGGCTCCCTGCAGTCGCTGATGAAAATGCCGCGTGACCCCAAGCGCCCGATGATCGCCATGATCGTTACTGACGGCAAACCCACCTCCGGCGTCACCGAGAGCGCACAGATCATCGGTGAGTTCTCAAACCTCAACAACGGCATGATCTCGGTCTATATGTTCGGCACCATCAGCAAGGCCAATATCTATCTGCTGGACATGCTGACCTATTGTAACCGCGGCACGTCCTTAGTGCTGCGGGGCAACCGCTGGGAGATACCGGACGCCATGGCCAGAGTCTACGAGGGCATCCGCAATCCGGTGATGGGCGACATCACGGTGACCTTCGACACGGCCTCGCGTAGCGAAGTCTATCCCAAGAGCGCCACCAACCTCTATAAAGACCGCCAGCTTGAGCTTTGCGGTGTCTGCCCGGCTGACACCGAGGAGCTTATCTTCCAAATTCGCGGGCTGGCCGCCGGCAAAGGTTACGACTCGATCTTCCGCCTGAACATGGCACGCCACGCCCAAGCCGGTACTGCGGCTGTGAAGAACCGCTGGGCGATCCAGAAAATGTATCATCTTGTCGGCGCATATTCGCGTGAGGCGTCCCCGCAGACCATGGAGGTTATGCGGCAAATCAATCAGGAGTACGGCGTGGCCATACCTTATGCCGACCAGCTTAAATAAATAACCGGGCAAACACCGGGTGAGAACAAATCAGGAGTGAGTATGACAGCAGAGAGACAAACCATGGAAGCCGACATTGTGTGCGTGGGCTTCGGCCCGGCCACTGCCGGTTTTCTGACCACCCTGACCGGTGCGCTGATGAACCCCGACGGCACACCCGCTTTCGAAAGCAAGGTCATGCCGGGTATGCCGTTGCAGATCCTCTGTTACGAACGGGCCGACGACATCGGCTTCGGCGTTTCCGGCATCGTCACCAAAGGCCGCCACATCCGCGCCTCGTTTCCTGATTTGGATCTGGCCGCCGAGATTCCAAACGCTGTTCCGACGGGACACGAGGCCGTGGCCTACCTCTTTGATCCGGTCGGCGCCAGCCGCCGTAGCGCGAGCACCAAATTTGTGGACAGTGTTTTCCAATACGGACAGTTTGCCATGCGCAAGGCCCCGTGTGCCAGCGAGTTGCCGTGGATACCGCCGTTTTTGCGTAAAGAGCCGGGGCTGGTCATGTCCATGGGCGCGTTCATGTCATGGTGCGGAGCGCGCCTGATGGGTTCCGGTCTGGTGCAGATATGGCCGGGAACCCCGGTCAGCGCCCCGTTGTTGGAGGGCGACGCAGTGGTCGGCGTGCGGCTGGCCGATCAGGGCGTGGATAAGAAGGGCAACCCCGATCCTGCGGCCTACATGCCCGGCATGGATGTGCGCGCGCGGCTGACCGTGGTGGGCGACGGCCCGGTCGGTGCGGTCGGGCGCAAACTCGACCGCCACTTCGGGCTGCCGCAAGGCCACAGCCAGCACGACTGGGCTGTCGGCATGAAGGCTGTGGTCGAGCTTCCGGCTACCTGTGATCTCAAGCCCGGTACCGTCATCCACACGCTGGGCTATCCCGAGCCTGAGATATTCGGTTTTTTCTACGTCTATCCGGATCGCACCGCCTCGCTCGGCATTTTCGTTCCGTCTTGGTTCGATTCGCCCGTGCGCACCAGTTACACCTATCTGCAGCATTGGATGCGTCACCCGTATTTGTGGCGCTATCTCGAAGGCGGCAGCCTGCGTTCGTGGGGCGCCAAGTCTTTGCAGGAGTCCGGTGTGCGCGGCGAGCCGCATCTGGTCGGCGACGGTTACGCGCGTATCGGCGAAGGTTCCGGCTCGACCAACGTGCTGACCAACTCTGGTGTGGACGAGGCTTGGCACAGCGGCACGCTGTTGGCCGAAGGTGTGATCAACCTGCTTAAAAAAGACGAGCCTTTCACCAAGGCGGCGCTCACTTCAGCCTATGTCAAGCGCCGCCGCGCAGACAAGCTCAATGCCGAACTGCAGGCTGCCAAGAAAGCGCGCGACGGCTTCAACAAAGGTTTCATGCTCGGCATGTTGGGTACCGGCATGACCGGCATAACCAACGGCGCGCTCAACATCGCCGTCGAATCCGAACCTCCGTCGCAACGCATCCCGACTCTTGAGAGTTATTACGAAGGACGCATCGTACCCGAAAAGCTGGCTGAGGCGGTGGAGAATTGCGCCAAGTCCAAACAGCCGCTGCACGACACGCTTATGCGGCTGGCGGGCTGGCCCGAGATACCCTTTGACGGCACACTCCTGATGTCACACCAGGACGTGCTCTTGAAGGGCGGCAAGGTGCAGGCCGCCGCAGGTTTCGCCGACCACGTGACCTTTGCCGATCCAGCCCTCTGCGCCACATGCCGCGAACGCTCTTGCATCGAGATCTGCTCGGCACAGGCGTTGATGCCCGGCGAAGAAGGCGCACCGCCGGAGTTTGACCGCGAGAAATGCGTCCATTGCGGCGCCTGTATCTGGAGTTGCTCCAAAGCCCTGCCCGAAGACCCTGAACGCGCCAATATCGAATTCGGCGCGGGTTCGGGCGGTCTGCGTTCCAACGAGAACTGAGCGTATAATGGGTGCCTGGTAGGTGTTAAGGCTGTGAGGCTGTAGGGGAGGGGCAAGCGTCTGCTTGCCCGGACGAGCAGACGCTCGTCCCTCCCGGTCTGAGGGCTTCGCTATCGGGATCGATAGAGAGTGAAGAGTGAAAGAACGCTCAACGTTCAAATCTCAACGCTCAAGTGGAAGGAAAACCTCTGGTCTGAGACACCTTCCAAAATCACCCGCGCAGCAGGCTTTCTTAATCATGTCAAAAAACTACTGAGCCATGCCTAAGATATTCTCAAATCCTGTCTCTCACTCTCTCCAACTGCCCCGCACGCGACTGAACCCAGAACCCTGAATCCTGAATCCTAGGTGCGGTGCAACGAAGTAAAACCGCACCCACGCCAAGAGGTTGGTTAGGGGTGCGATTCAATAAAGTTGAATCGCAAAAGGTCAAAGGGTTCAGGGGTCAGGGGTCAGGGGTTGCGCGGCAACCTTTTATGGCGATTATGACAAGCAGTTGTGTGTCTCCAGTTTTGAGGGCACCACAATAGGAAGAGCGTTACTACGTAAGTCGTTGCAAAACAAGCCTGAACCCAGAACCCTGGCTCCTGAATCCTAGGTGCGGTGCAACGAAGTAAAACCACACCCGTTGGTTAGTTATTCGCTATTCACTCTCCGCCCTCTCTTGCTATACTTGCGGCATGAAAGCGGTATGGGATCAGTATACGTGCGAGATAGGCGTGACCTATGCCTTTGAGATGGCGCAGTTGCGGTTGTGGCTGCAAAGGACATCGCAGGGGTGGCAAACGGCGTTCAGGCATGAGGCACAGGAGGGATTCACGCCGTTGCACACATGCGGCGCGATACCGCCTGATCTTGAGTGGCAGCGTTTTATCACGCCGCCCGATGCTGTTGCCGTGCGGTTGGTGCCGGTGTTGCCGGACCGTTCGGTGATGAGCCGTCCGGAGGGACGTATCGAGATCGCGCCGCGTCACCGAGGTCTCTTTTTGGTGACGATTCCTGTGTGGGTGCGCGTGCAGACCGAGGTCCCCAGTCCTGTCTCGCTGGGCGACTATCCGACCGTCCTGCTTTCCAAAACTTGGTTCGGCCATCCATCGGAGGATGGCGAGATCGGCTATGCGCTGACCACGCGGGCGCGGCAGGAAATGGCGGAGTTGACCGATATAGAAGGGCGCGCCATCTGCCCGGTGTCGATCGAAAACCACACCGATGACGCCTTGACCTTCGCGCAGTTGCTGTTGAGCGTGCGCCACATGAGCGTGTACCAAACCGCCGATGGCAAGCTGTGGACCAATGAATGCAGCCTAGGTTATACGGGCAGCGTTTTTCCAGCGTCGGTCACGTTCGGGCGCGAGGCGCCCAAGCAGGCCAGAGGGGCGAAACTCCTTTCCGGGCCGCGTGTGGTGCCCTCGGGCCGCCTCATGGCGCGCGTGATCACCAATACCATTTTCAAGCAACCTTTCTAATAGGATGGCGACCCGTGACTGTAGACACTTCTAAACTAAATGTGGCGTTGACCGATTACGCATTGCCCTTTCTGGGTGCCTGCGCCTGGTTGATTTTTGGCTACTGGATTTCTTCGCTGCTGGCGCGCCTGACCTATGCCGGACTTTTCCGTAAGCTAGGCGCGGACAAGGCGCGCGCGTTTTCAAAAGTGATTAGATTCCTCGTGATTGTGCCGTTTGTGCTTACGCTGATCCACGGCGCCGGCGTAGACATCACGGCGCTGCTGGGTGCGGCGGGCCTTGCCGGTGTGGCCATCGGCTTTGCTTCGCAGACTGGCCTGTCAAACCTCATCAGCGGTCTGTTCTTGGTACTGGAACGCCCGTTTAAGATCGGTGATTTGATCGAAGTCGACGGGTCGCGGGGTATCGTCCATAGCATTGAAATGCTCTCCACGTATATCCGCGCCTATGACAACCAGGTCATCCGTTTTCCGAACGAGATGCTCGCCAAATCAAAAGTGATCAACCTGACCCGCTATCCGATCCGGCGTATCAATCTGGATATTCGCGTGGCGAGCAAGGAGGATCCGGATCACGTGATGACGGTGCTGCGTGAGGTGATTATCGCGAACCCAGAGTGCTTCAATGAGCCGGAGCCGATGATCGCCTTAAAAGAGCTGCGGGGGACATCATTGGATTTTTTTATAGGAGTCTGGGCCGACAGTCAGGAGTTTTGGTCGACGCGCACGTCGCTGTTGCGGGATATCAAGGTGCGGTTTGATCAAGAGGGCATCGCCTTGCCATACGGGCGTGTCGCGATGGTGCAACATGCAGACGCGGCACACAAGGAGCGTTGAAAAAGCAATTGCTCTTTTTAGGTTTAATCCCTAGCCATCTTCACGATCTTGGGGTCAAACCGGGCGATGATCTCCACGAGGTCGGCTTGCTCACGCATGACTTTGTGTATGTCCTTGTATGCGCCTGGAACCTCGTCAACACCTGCGCTGAGGACTGTGATACCGGCCGCCTCAAGTTCGCGCCTCACATTTGACCATGCGAACCGGTTCTTTGCCTCGTTGCGCGACAGCAACCGCCCCGCTCCGTGGGCCGCGCTGTTCAGCGATGCCGCCTCGCCCTTACCGCGCACCAGGAAGCCGGGGCTGGCCATCGAGCCGGGGATCATGCCCAGAACGCCAACGCCCGCCGGCGTGGCCCCCTTGCGGTGTACGATCACATTGCGTCCGCCGTGGGTCTCCTTCCATGCGAAGTTGTGGTGGTTCTCCATCTGGAACAGCATCTGGCTCTTCAACGCCCGTGTGAGTTTGTGGTGGATGATCTCGTGGTTGGCTGCGGCGTACATGCCCATGAGGTGCATGGCGCGCCAATAATCCCGCCCGGCATCGCTCGTCAACGAGAGCCAGCCTAAGTGCTGCATTTGCCTCGGGAGTTTCTTGTGCAGATCCCGCGCCACCTTCGAGAAGTGGTTGGCGATGATCGAACCGGCACCGCGGCTGCCGCTGTGCGACAGGATGGCCAGATATGTGCCCGCCGGAAGATCGCGGATAGCCTCCGGCAGCGTCAGCGTCCCATACTCCACGAAGTGGTTGCCCGAACCGCTGGTTCCAAGCTGCCCCCGGGCCTTGCTCTTGGTTTGGGCGACCGCCTTACAGAAATCCCAATCCTCGTGCATCACCGGATGGTCGTGCGGCTTGGAGAACTCACGACCGGCACCGAAGAGCGTCTGGGACTCCAGAACCCGGATCAGCTCGTCCCGGTGCCGCTCAAGACTGTTGACCGGCATGTCGATCACCGTCAATTTCATCCGGCAGGCGATATCCACACCTACGGCATAGGGTATGACCGCATTGTCCGTGGCCAGCACCCCGCCAATCGGGAGGCCGTAACCGACATGCGCATCCGGCATCAGCGCACCTTGGACGGATATGGGCAGACGGCATGCGTTCTGCATCTGCTCGATCGCGGCTGGGTCGATATCACTGCCCCACATGCACCATGGCGCATCCGACTCTCGTTTGCCATACGGAGCGGATGCCGGGGATGACTCCGCGGCACGCTGTTCCAGCATCGCTTTCGCCAGAACGCCGAAACGCGGATCCTCAAGAAACGCATCCGGAGCCGCGACCAGGTTTCGCAAACGTTCCGCGATCTGCCTCTTCTTCAGTCCTGCCTTCGTTGCCGGCCCCACCAAACTCAAGGCCAGTTTCATCAACGGCCCCGATGGAACACCGGCCTTCTGTATATCCTTCGCCTTCATCGTTGTAAACCCAGTACATCGGCATCCCGTTCGTCTCGTATTCTTTCGACCAACGATTCTAAATCTCCGGCCATCTCACCTTCATGCACCAGCAATTCGTTCTCTTCGACTTTCATGATATTATCAATACTAAATGGCATCATAAATGTCAATTTCATCCGCAGATTTCGCAGATTTTTCCGGTACTTCATGAGAATCTGTGGGTGTACTCGGGCGGCATAGGCAGGTCGCTCATGCTGGAGAGAGAAGCAAGCAATCTGATCAGCGACAATCGGCCAGCACATAAAAACCACAGGGCAGAGATTGCCAAGCGGCTCTCTCTGTCCTGCGTTCGATGGTTTGTTTTACACAACTTATCAACTTATCTGCAGACCGTCTTTTCCGGCGGTGACGTGCAGGGTCGAACCCGGCAGGCAATCGCCCGCCACGATCTTACGCGCCAGCGGCGTCTCCAGTTCGCGCTGGATGGCGCGTCTGACCGGACGCGCGCCGTAAACCGGATCAAAGCCCTCTTGCGCCAGCCACGCCACAGCTTTGTCGTCCACCTCCAGCCCCAGCTCTTGCTCATCCAACCGCTTACGCAGGTCTTCAAGCTGCAGCCGCACGATGGCCGCGATCTGCTCCTTGCCCAACGGCCTGAACAGCACGGTTTCGTCCAGACGGTTTAAGAACTCCGGACGGAAGTGCGTCTTCAGCATGTCGAACACCTGTTTGCGGACTTCCGGCGAGAGCTCGGACGTGCCGTCTGAAGCATCCAACTGGTCGGATGCCAGAAACTCCGAACCGATGTTGCTGGTCATGATGATCACCGCATTGCGGAAGCTGACCGTGCGCCCGTGGCTGTCGGTCAGCCGTCCGTCGTCCAGCACCTGCAACAGGATGTTGAAGACATCATGGTGGGCTTTTTCGATCTCGTCGAGAAGCACCACGCAGTACGGTTTGCGGCGCACGGCTTCGGTAAGCTGCCCGCCTTCCTCATAACCGACGTAACCGGGAGGCGCGCCGACCAGCCGCGAGACCGCGTGTTTCTCCATGTACTCCGACATGTCAATGCGCACCATGGCGCTGTCCGAGTCGAAAAGCTCGGCAGCCAAAGTCTTGGCCAGCTCGGTCTTGCCCACGCCGGTCGGCCCCAGGAAGAGGAACGCGCCGACAGGCCGCTGGCGGTTCTTGATGCCGGCGCGCGAGCGCAGCACCGCCTCGGAGACCGCCTGGACCGCCTCGTCCTGACCGACCACACGGCGGTGCAGAACATCGGGCAGGTTCAACAGCTTTTCCCTTTCGCCCTCCAGCAACTTGGTCACGGGGATGCCAGCCCAGCGCGAGACCGCCTCGGCAATCTCTTCGGGGGTGACCTCCTCGCGCAACATAACCTCGCCCTCATGTGACTTGAGCTGCTCCTGCAGATCGTTCAAGCGTTTCTCAAGCTCCGGTATGCGTCCGTATTTCAGTTCCGCGGCTTTGTTATGGTCATAAGCACGCTCAGCTTTCTCGTAGGCGTTGCGGGCATCTTCAAGCTGCTCGCGCAACACCCGCGTCTCATCCAAAACCTTCTTTTCCGACTGCCAGTGCGCGGTCATGGACGCGGCTTTGGTCTTGAGTTCCGCCAACTCTTTGCGCAACTCATCAAGACGCATCTTGGAAGCATTGTCTTTTTCCTTGCGCAAAGCGGTTTCCTCAATCTCCAGACGGGTCACGCGGCGCGTGATCTCGTCCAGCTCGGCCGGCATGGAGTCCATCTCGGTGCGGATCGCGGCACAGGCCTCGTCCAGCAGGTCAATCGCCTTGTCCGGCAGGAAACGATCTTGGATGTAGCGGTCGGAAAGCACTGCCGCCGATACCAGCGCGGCATCTTGGATGCGCACATTGTGGTGGCGCTCGAAACGCTCTTTGAGGCCGCGCAGGATCGACAGGGTGTCCTCCACCGTGGGCGCGTCCACCTGCACCGGCTGGAAGCGGCGCTCCAGCGCGGCGTCTTTCTCCATGTATTTGCGGTACTCGTCGGTGGTGGTGGCGCCGATACAGTGCAGCTCGCCGCGCGCCAGCATGGGCTTCAGCATGTTTCCGGCATCCGAAGAGCCTTCGGTCTTGCCCGCGCCGACAATGGTGTGTATCTCGTCAATGAAAAGCAAGATGCGCCCATCAGCGGCCTTGATCTCGTTGAGCACGGCCTTAAGGCGCTCCTCGAACTCGCCGCGATATTTAGCCCCCGCCATCAGGGCGGTCATATCAAGAGCGAAGATCGTGCGGTTTTTCAGTCCCTCCGGCACGTCGCCGCGCACGATGCGCTGGGCCAGACCCTCGACAATGGCGGTCTTGCCCACGCCCGGCTCGCCGATCAGCACCGGGTTGTTCTTGGTCTTGCGCGAGAGAATACGGATGACATGGCGGATCTCGGTGTCGCGCCCGATCACAGGATCAAGCTTGCCGGACTTGGCCATTTCCACCAGATCGTTACCGTACTTCTTGAGCGCCTCGTACTGACCCTCGGGGTTGTCGGTGGTCACGCGCTGGTTGCCGCGCACCTCTTTCAAAGTCTCGAGCAGGCGGCGGGGGGTGACCCCGGCCTCGGCGAGCAGTCTGCCGCCCTCGCTGCGCGAACCGGAGTCCGCCAACGCCAACAGCAGGTGCTCTACCGACAAAAATTCGTCCTTAAGGCGGCGGGCCTGGTCGCCGGCCTTAACCAGCAGGTCGTTGAGCGCCTGCGTCACATAGATTTTGCCCTCCTCGACATCGCCGGAGACGCGCGGTTTGCGCTCCAGCGCCTCTTCAATCCGTGCGCGCAATTGCGGGAGCGCCACGCCCATGCGCTGCAGCAGCGACGACGCCAGCCCCTCGGGCTGGATGATCAGGGCATGCAGCAGATGCTCGGTATCAAGCTGCTGGTGCGAGAAGCGGATAGCCGTCTCGCGCGCCAAACGCAAAGCCTCTTGTGCTTTTTGTGTCCATTTGTTCAAATCGGTCATTTCTTTACCCTCCGCTACTGTTAAGAGCACCGGACGTGCCAGAAATCGTTATAACCATTAACATACTGCACAGCAACAGGTTAGAGATACAAACCCACCGATCTTCAAGGGACAATAATTCTCGGTCTAAACATATTGAGACATTATGACTCGGCTGCTACTGAGGAAGAGTGTGCTTGTTTGTCTATGACTTGGCCGTTTTGTCACACCGAAACCGTGTTACAACCGGTAGGGCGGTTTCGCCGAAACCGCCGCAAACCTTGGAGGCGAGTGTCCTCACGAACCGCGGACGGCTCGGCGAGCCGTCCCTACCGACTCGACTGACCCGATTGACATCGCGGGCATCCGCCCGCCCACGGACGAGCAGACGCTCGCCCCTCCCTTACAACCTCAACATCTGCCAGCGGGCATCCGCCCGCGCACCTCACTCTTCCCTCTTCATTATTCATTATTCGTTATTCGTTATTCACTTCCCTTGTGGGGTCGCATTTGCCAGGCGCGGCGGATCAGCCAGCAAAAACCGGCGACAAAAACGAGGCAGAAGAGGCGTGTGGCAATCACCCACGGCACTTGCGTTTTGTCATATAGCGGCACCAGGCCCGACTCGGAGGATTTTAGCATCAGCACGGTCTTCCAGCCATCGGTGACGAACCACCCCACGAGGATCGCTACCAACAGCAACGGGGTCACGAAGAAGACCACGGGCTTGAAAAAGACGGGCAGCCGCAGTGCCGACCCGCACGTGAGTTCCTGCCAGCCGCGCTCGCGTCCGAAGGCGAAAGCGAAGACCAGCGCCTCTAACAGCGCGAATAGCGGCAGTCCGAAAGAACTGAACCAGAAGTCCATCTCGTCCAGCACGCCGTCGCCGAATATAACAAAATGGGCCACCAAGAAAGAAAATCCGCCCAACGCGATGATGCAGCGTTTGCGGTTGAAGCCGAACTCCTCCTCCAAGAAAGCCACCCCCGGCTGTAGCATCGAAACCGCGCTGGTGGCGCCGGCAATAAAGAGCAGCAGGAACCAGACACAACCGATCCAAGACCCGCCCGTCATATGGTTGAAGACCAGCGGCGTGGTCTGGAAAGCCAGCCCGAAAGTGCCGCCCGCCACAGCGGCGGAGGTGCCTTCGGGCCCGAAAAAGATGTACGCGGCGGGTATCACGATCGAAGCGCCCAGCACGATTTCCACGAAAGTGTTCAAGAACGAGGCTGTCGTGGCGGGCAGGATCACATCGTCGCTACGTTTCATGTAGGTGGCATAGGTCAACAGCACGCCTATGCCCACCGAGGTGGAAAAAAAGACCTGCCCGGCGGCCTCCAGCCAGACCTTGCCGTTTTTGAGCGCGCTGAAGTCCGGGTTCCAGAGAAAACCCAGACCGCGTTCCAGCGTCCATTCAGGATTGACCGGCGCGCCCAACGTGAAAACCCGCACCACCATCACCAGCGCCATCAGGAACAGCAACGGCATGGCGAACTTGCAGAATTTCTCGATACCACGGCTGATGCCGTGATAGACGATCCAGAAGTTGCTGATAAAGGTGATGAGGAAAAACACGTAGGCGGTCAGACGTCCGTTGAAACCCCCGCCTTTCCCGCTCAGGTAACCGCCGAGGAAGGCCCCCATCTCCTCGGCAGTGGTGAATGAAGCGTAATCCCCGGTCAGGGCGAAAACGCTGTAGGCCAGAGTCCACGACTCTATATAGACGTAATAGAAAAAAATGCCCAGCGCGCCGGTAATGCCCAGCACGCCCAAATATTTGACGGCGGGATGCTTGCGCCCGGCAACGGCATCGAAAACCCCGGGGGCGGTGCCGTGGCCGAAAGCGCCGCCGAAACGCCCCATCACCCATTCGACCCAGCACAACGGCAGGGCCAGGAATATGAAGGCCACAAAGTAAGGGATCATGAAGGCGCCGCCGCCGTTGCGGGCGACCACGCCGGGAAAGCGCAGAAAATTACCCAGGCCGATGGCGCAGCCAGCCGCAGCCAGCACCACACCAAGCCGGCTGTTCCATGTGTCGCGGGTTCGTTTGGTTTTTTGTATAGACATAACGTTTTGTTGTTTGCGGGCAAGCCCGCATAATAATAGGTTCAGGGTTCAGGGTTCAGGGGTTTAAGGGGGCGGGGGTGGCGACGTTTGAGCCAGGCCACGGTCAGGTGCGTCAGGATCCCGGCCAGGACCAAGCCGATTACGATCACGGCGCGGTGCAGGGGATCGCGCAGGTAGGGCAGGAGGCGCTTTCCTATAAACTCGCCTAACTTAAGGAACACTAGGGCCTGGAACGCGGCTGTGACGAAAAGCAGCGCCAAGTAACGCGGCAAGGGGTAGCGGATCACACCTGCGGCCAAGAAAGCAATGGTGCGGGCGCCGGGCAGGAACCGCGAGACCAGCACGGTTTTGGCGGCGTGGTTACGGAAATACTCCTCCATCCACTCCAGCCGGGCGCGGTTAATCCAGCGCTGGCGCACGAGTAAATTAGTGCCGTAACGGCCGACCAGATAGAGGCCGATGTCGCCGACCATGCCCCCGGCTGTCATGTAAACCAGCGCCAGCCACCAGCCGATCTGGCCCGCCGCCACCAGCAGGGCCACGGCGCAGCGCCCCGCATCTTCAAGAAAACAGGTCCCTGCCACCACCAGCAGGCCTTGTAACCAGAGGTGGTTGGAAAGATGTTCGCAAAGCTGTAGGAACGCCTCTTCAGTCAAACTTTTGTCCTCAATTAGTGCCTTATCGACCGATAAGGCCAATAAAAAACAAGTTGTTTGCACCCTCGCCCGCTGGGAGAGGGCCGGGGTGAGGGTTGCGGGCATCGCCCGCATTAGAAGTCGGAGCACGGGTCATTATCCTTCACTCCTATCCTTTTCAACAAACCGGATTATTTCAAGAACTGCGGATTTTCACAAGCCCTGAACTTTAGGCACAAAAAAAATAATTGATTTATCATCATTTTAGGCTTGCGCCGAGCAGCCGGTTTGTCGTATCCTTGACATACAACGAAAGAATAGTCTCTTCTGGAAACGGCGGCACGGGTGTGCCGGCGGGTTTGGCAGGGATTTTGGATGTTTACAATCAATAACGCACAAAACGATAGGAGGGTTTCTTAAATGAACCTGACTTCAAAGCGTATGCTAATAGGTTTGGCTGCGTGTGTTAGCGCTTGCGCGCTTACGGCATCAGCAGCTCAAACATGGGTCTCCGACTCATTCGAGGTTGCCGATGGAGGAGCGGACAGCATGCCCATCAGTACTTACAAGGCAGAGCCGTATGGTCAAAGCGACTATGGTACAAACTACTGGTGGAAATCGATGGATGGGGATGCGTCTAAAATCGTGCAGACGGTATCTTCGGAATATTTTGGTATCAGGCCGATCACCAATGACGGTGTGACAACGAGCCTGCACCTCAATCTCGAGACCGAGGGCACGACCCTGATCCGCTACCTTAAATTCGGGACAGCGGACGGAGAAGGGAAAAAAGATCCGGTTCCAGTCAACTTCAGCGCGGATGCGAACTTGTACGTCGATACGCTGATCAAGTTCACGCCCAGCGAGGACGATCCCGAGATCAACGATAACACCGTCAAGATCGCGGTCTTCGTCAACGCTAACTCTAATCTGGTGGTATACCACAAGACATATGTTGGCGAAGGCTTAACACCAACCATCACAAACACCGTGTTCGGGAATATTGACATCAATCCCGATGTTTGGCGTCGTTTGACGATTCAAATGGGGGTACCTGCGGGGCTCGATGAATCGTCTTGCCAGGTTTTCTTGGATGGAATCGTTCTTTCGCACGCCAATGGGTATACAGAAGCAGGTGTTGCTGATGGGACTTGGTTTATTTGGGCAAACAATAGTACTGAAAGTGCCATCGAACAGGTCTCGTTTCAGGGCACGGGTGCCATTGACGAGTTCGTGGTGGCAGACTCTGCCCCTGGCATCACCCCTGCTGGTGTGCAGCTGACGCTCTCGTTCACCGACACGCTGGTCCAAGTCTATGACCAGACGGCTGGGGCGGCGGTCTCGAACGGCGGGAAAGTTCCGACTGACAACGAGATCAGGATCGAAGCCGCAAACTGGTACGAGATCTACTCTGTGACTGGCGCTGGCACTGGTTCGTTCACTGGCACGCCCGCACCTGGCGCACTGGTCACCGCGACCACCGGCACCGTGAGCGCAACCGCGAGCGACACGCTCACCATCACCGCGCAGCCGTTCAGCAGCAGCACGGCGATCAGCACCGGCCTCGGCGGCAGCCTGCCTGCTAACAAGGTCGCGGCGTGGGCTCTCGACAACAACCTTGGCGTGAATGCACTTACTACGGCAATGCTGGACGACTACCTGTTGGATGTCGCGCCTGGCACGGACGCCACGATCTCGATCACATCGGTCGAGGTCAGCGGAACCACGGTGACCATCAAGGTCGCGGCCACTGATGGCGTCAATCTGGGCGCAATCAACGGCACCCTCAAGGTCGTCAGTTCCAATACACTGCCGGTCAGCGGCGGCGCGACCTACATTCCGTTCACCACGGATGCTACCGGGGTCGCCACGATCGTTATCACGAATTCGGGCAAGTTCATTAAAGCCAGAGTTGAATAGACCTGCGAAGTTTAAATGAACCACAAGTCAGGGGCCTGCGGCAACGCGGGCCCCTGCTGTTTTTTTAAGAGAGAAGAGTGAGGTGCGCGGGCGGATGCCCTCTGGCAGGTGCTAAGGCTGTGAGGCTGTAAGGGAGGGACGAGCCGCGCTACGCGCGGAATCAGGAGTTAGGAGTTTTTTGGGAGGGGCAAGCGTCTGCTTGCCCGGACGAGCAGACGCTCGTCCCCACCTGATGCATCGCTATCGGGATCGGGATCGATGGAGAGCGAACAACGAGTCTTAAAAAAGCAGGTGTAATTATAACGCATTGCGATTAAAATATCTGGTTTTGATCATAAACTAAACCTTAATGAAAACTCGCCTGATATTCTTCACATGTGCGGTGATACTGCTGATGTCATTGGCTGTCTTGTACCGCCAGCGGCGTAACATGCCGCCCGCACCTGAAAAGCCGCGCGGCGACATGGCGCAACGTTTGACCGAACGTGTCGCAACCATGCCGCCCCCAACCATGACCAACCTGCCCAAGCTTGCAGGCGCAACGGTCACCACCTCCATCGTACCAGCTTCCGCTGCCTCAACCCCCGGGGCAACAATTCTTGACGAAGAAACGCTTGCCCCTTTGCGGAGCCGCTTCACGCCGCCGCGTTTCACAACCGATCCGGCTGTCCCGCGTGAGCGGCAAACCCTGCTTTCCAACCGCTGCTTTGCGAGCGGGGCGGGACGTTCCCTGCCGGACAAGGCCAGCGGGCGCCAATCCCCCACCGCGCGCGGCACCACCCCTTTCATCGTGCAGTTCAACGTGCCGGTCTCTGCGGCAACGCGTCAAACGCTGGTCGAGCAAGGCGCTTATGTGCGCGGTTTTTTGCCCAATAACTCGATTCTGGCCGAACTCACCCCCGCCGTCCTCAAGGCTCTGAAGGATGTGCCGTCCGTACATGCGGTCGAGGAATACCTGCCGTCCGACAAGATCCAGCCCTTTCTCTCCTATCTGACAGCGGCGCAACCGCCGGAGGTAAAGGTGCGCGTGGTGATACAAACCTTTGCGCCGGAAGACGCCGCGCCAGTAGCAGAAGCCGTGAAAGCGGCAGGCGGTTCGGTGGAAATGGTCACCGCCGCCAAAGACCGCGGCCTCGTGCGCGTGGTCACGCCGCTGGCCGCCGTCGCCGACATGACCACACTGGGTGAAGTGCAGTGGCTCGAGGAGCGCCCGCTGCCGCAACCCCGCAACGACCAAGCCGCGATACCTTCGCACCTCAACGTCACAAACATCTGGAACCTGCACGGCCTGACCGGGCGCGGCCAAGTCGTGGGCCACGCCGACACCGGTCTCGACACCGGCGCGACAAATACCATGCACGCGGATTTAAGGGGACGTGTGCGCGCGATCATCGCCCGCAGCCCCACCCGTCCCGGCGACGCCTCGGACATCCATGGCCACGGCACCCATACGGCCGGCTCGATCCTCGGCAACGGTGCGAACAGCGCGGGCAAATACCGCGGCATGGCCTGGGAGGCGGAGTTGGTGCATCAAGCGATTGGTGCCGCTAACACCAACTCTCTCGACGGCATCCCAGAAGACCTCGGAGAGCTGTTCGGCGAAAGCTATGCTTTTGGAGCACGCCTGCACTCCGACAGTTGGGGTGCGGATTCCGCCGGCGCATACAACATTTATTGCAGTACCGCCGACGCATTCGCTTGGGAACACCCGGATCATCTGGCTGTGATCGCGGCAGGCAACGCCGGACGCGATCAAAACTTTGACGGTGTGGTGGAACTGGGATCGATTGGCTCACCCGCAACCGCCAAAAACGTTGTAGCAGTAGGTGCGACAGAGAATGACCGCCCGCCCGCGACTGGAGGGCAAACCAGTTCCACATATACAATATTTGCTGATCGTTATAAGCCATGGTTTCCCAATGAGCCGATTAAAAGTGATTATGTGTCGCAAAGCGCAACGCTTACGCCTTACCTGCAAGGCATGGCCGCATTCTCCAGCCGCGGTCCCACATGGGACAGCCGCATCAAGCCGGACGTGGTGGCGCCGGGTACGGACGTCATCTCCACAAGATCATCGCTCGGCGCCAGCGGTCTCTGGGGCTACGTCGTCAACCATATGACTTACCGTTTCAACGGCGGCACCAGCATGTCCGCGCCACTGGTGGCGGGAACTGCGGCACTGCTGCGACAATACGCCATAGAGCGCGCCATGGTAACAAACCCATCAGCAGCGCTGGTCAAGGCCATGCTGGTAGGCGGCGCACGGACGCTCACGCCGGGGCAATACGGCACGGACAATTACCGCGAGATACCAGCCCAAAGCCCGAACAACGTCGAGGGCTGGGGCCAGCCTGACATCGAGGCGACACTCTTCCCGGCCAACGGTGTGGTCGTGTTGTTGGATCGCATTCAGCCCGCTGCTGGGCATACCAACATCTTCCACATCAACATTGTACAGGCCGGACAGCCGTTGGACATCGCGTTGGTCTGGATCGACTATCCCGCCACAGTCGGAGCGAGCGCGACCATTGTGAACGACCTTGACCTCGTGTTGGTGGATCCGGGCGGCAACCTGACCTATGCCAACGGCGGCAGTGAGCCGGACCGCGTCAACACCGTCGAAACTGTGCGCTTGGAGGCGGCGGCGGCTGGTGCCTACCAAATCAAAGTTGTCGGAGCGGCAGTGCCTTATGAGGGCGGCGTGGCCGCGCTGTACGTGCGCGGTGCGCTGGCGCCGGTACTTACGCACACGCCGCCAGAAGCGCAAATCGCCGACACGGCAGTGCCAACCATGCTGGAGATACATCCGCCGGGGACGGTCGGTGACAACGCGGCAAGCATGTTCTGGGTAGCGGGCAACAATAGCGGACCGACCGGCGCGTGGCACCAGATACAGGCGCTGGCTGTGAGCAACATGCTATACGCCGCCGAGATTCCGCCGCAGCCGCCGGATGTTACCGTGTACTACTATTATGAGGTCGAGGCTGACGGAACTGATCCCGTGCGGCTGCCAAACGGAGCGCCCGCAGAGCTTTTTTCCGTTTATATAGGTGTAGAGGCAGTATTGACGGTTGACGGTCATCCCGCGCAATACGGCACGGTGCTGCCGCCTTACGGCACAAACAGCGTTATCGCTAACGTGCCTTTCAAAGTAATAGCGCCTGCGGCGGTGCCGATTTCTGACGGTCATCGCCAAGCCTGCATGGGTTGGGAAGGCGGCGGTGATATCGTCTCTCAAAGCGGCGCGAATGCAGGCACGTTGCAGATTGTGCAGCCCAGTTCACTGACTTGGTTATGGCATGAACAGTATGCCCTCACCAACCGTTACCGGCTGGCCGATACCGGCGATATTTTCGGTACGAGCGTATCGTGGCATGACGCTGACTCTGCGGCGCAGACCGAAACCGCGCTGGAACTTGGCTTTTTAGACTCTGTGCCATACGCCTTCTGCGGCTGGAGCGTGGACGGTGCGCGTTGGCCCTCCCCGACAGGCGCTGCGCCAAATCCGGCGACCGATATCATAATGAACCATCCGCGGCTGGCGCAAGGCGACTACCTACCGTTTTGGCAGGACAGCGACAATAACGGCCTAAGTGACTGGTGGGAGCTGCGTTACTTCGCTCAGGCATCAGGAGGCGTGGCTGCAGATGACGATCTTGACGGCGACTCTTGGAGCAATATGGCGGAGTTTCTGGACAACACCGATCCGCTTGACCCTGACAGCGTGCCTGTGCCGCCACAGATCACAGTCCAAGCCTTAAACCCATTCCAGGGCCTCCACCCGCCCTGGACTGTGCAAGCCGCGATAACCGACAATTTCTACGTGAATGAGGCCTGGCTGGTATGGCGCGAAAAAGACGATACCGTTTGGCGTACCAACAGCATGTCATTTGTAGACGGCAACATCTGGCAAGCCGCGCTCGATCCGCCATCGCACGGTACCAAGCGGGTAGATTACTTTATTGTGGCGGTTGACCTGTTAGGTTATTACCTGCCTGATTTTTATTCGGAATCGCAGATTCACAGCGTGATCGGCGATTATGACGCGCCCTGGCTGGCGATCACGCCGGAAAGCCTCGATCCTATTGAGCTAGGCGCGGTAAGTACCAACCTGAGTTTCACGGTGGCTAATCTTGCGGGGCCTGACCTTGTGTGGACCGCATGTGTGGCAACAGCGGCGGCGACATTCGCAGCCGACGATCCGGGCTGGTCGCACAGCGGGATCAACGACCGATGGTGCCTCACTTACAACCGCACTTGGAACGGCGATCAAGTGTGGTATTGCGGCGATCCCGACACACGTCTGTATCCTGAAAGCTGTCACGCCAAACTCGACACCCCGCAATTCCGCGTCGGGCCGGGCGGCGGACTTTTGTGGCGGCAGTGGATGCGTTGCGAAGCAGCAACCGGACTCTACTACTGGGACGGGGCGGTCGTGCGAATTTCCAGCGATGGCGGCACAACTTTCAAGCTGGCAACGCCTTACGGAGACTATCCCTTCATGATCTACCCCAATCCCGCCTCGCCCTTCCCCTACGAGCATCCTTGCCTCGCCGGCAACGGCGAAGGATGGCAGACCATGATGCTGGATCTGACTGACTATGAGGGCCAGGACGTGATCGTCAGGTTCGAATTCGGCTCCGACGCCTATACGGTTGATGAGGGCTGGTACGTGGCTGGGGTCACGCCGTTTGCGGTTGACGAGCAGCCACTGCCCCCTTGGTTCAGCAGTCAAGGGGTTTGGCAAGGTGTCTTGCCAGAGACGTTATCGTATCCGGCCGCTTTCGACATCTTGTCGGAACACATCACGCCACACACAGAAGTGGCGGCAATGATCCTGGTTGAAAGTAATGATCCTGCGCAGAGAGCGCTTTGGCCGGTAACGGCGCGACGCGGATACCGGCTTTATCTGAATGCGGACGGGCCAGGCAGCGCTGTCGCAAACCGGTACTTCCTTTTCAAGACAAATACGGTTGTGGTGACCTTGCAAGCCGATCCCGGCTGTTATCTTTACGCCATCACCATCAACGGCAAACCACAACCCGGCGAATACGGTTACGCAACCGAATCACTTTCCTTCACGCTTGAAAATGTTGCGGAGGACAAACAAATCACGGCGTGGTTCACGCCCCGTCTGTGGCAACTCTCTGTTGTCTCAGACTGTAGTGTGGCCACCCCGGCAACAGGAAAGCATTTGTTCACCGAAAACACCGTTATAGATGCTTCGGTGGTGTCGCCGATGGATGAAATAGATGGTAGCGGCATCCGCCAGCAGTGCATCGGGTGGACGTTGACCGGCCACTCCCCCGCTAGCGGTGACCTCAATCATCTAGTTTTCACGATCACCAACAATGCCACACTGACTTGGCGCTGGGACTTTGCACACCGCCTGACCGCCACAGCCGGCTCTAACGGTACACTGGCCCCGGCTGAAGGATGGTACTTTGCCGGAACAACTGTCGTCATAACTGCTTATCCGTCAACATATTACCACTTGGGTTCTTGGGGTGGTGACATTTCTGATGCCGGGTTTTCCGGAAATCAGTTGACTGTTGTGATGTTCCAGCCGCGCGCGCTCTGGGTCACTTTCGAGCCTAATCTGACAGCAACCCGCGGTGTGCCTGAGTATTGGCTGGCCGGATATGGCTGGACGCAAGATTTCGAGGCTGCGGCAGAGGCCGACCAAGACGGCGACGGCATGGCCACTTGGAAGGAGTGGCTGGCTGACACTGACCCGACTGATCCGCGTTCCCTTCTGGCAATGACCGGCCTGCGTTTCGGTTCCGTCGGCTTGGAGCTGGGCTGGCAAGGCGGAATAGCGCGAACACAAGAGCTACAGCGCGCGGAGTATCCGTACGGTCCGTGGGTTACAGTGCATACCAACCTGCCGCCAACCGCACGCACCAACCGGCTGTGGCTACCACCCCACGGCAGAGCAGGCTTCTACCGCATAAAAGCGCGGTGAGGCGTTGTTATGCAACGCGCAGCGTCGCATAACGCGAAGAGCGTTAGCTGGAGGTGCGGGCGGACGCCCGCAGTCTTTCATCGGTCTGATCTGCCCGATTTGTCTGATCAGCGGGCATCCGCCATGCTTGACCTTATTGACAACACTGACCCCATTGACGACACTTCCTTGCCCCTCGATCCCTGCCAACTAATGCACTTCCCTACCCCGGTGCTGCCGTCCTGTGCAGCGCGTTTACGCATACGGCTGCCGCGCCTTGCCCACTGCCTATTGCCTATTGCTCATTGCCTATTGCGTATTGCCCCTGCCTCTCGCTCCACGACCGCGCTTGATAATCAGCGACAGCACCGCTATATCCGCCGGATTTACGCCGGGAATACGCCCGGCTTGGCCTAAATTCTCGGGCAGTACCCGCATCAGCTTTTCACGGCTCTCATAGCGCAGAGCCGGGATGCGGGTGTAATCAAGCCAAGCCGGGATCGCCACAGACTCTTCACTGGCGGCACGCTCTGCCGCGCGCGCCTCTTGCCGGATATAGCCCTCATACTTGACGCATATCTCGACTTGCTCCACCACGTCCGGCGGCAGGCCGGTACGCTTCTGCGGCAGGTCACTGTAAACCACACCAGGCCGCGCCAGCAATGTCGACAGCGGGTGACCCTCATGCCGGGTTGATGCCAGACGCGCTATCTCGGTCACAACCAAACTTTCATAGCTCTGCGTTTGTTCGAGAATGTTCGACTGAATTATCCCGAGCGTATCAGCGTATTTAAACAGCCGATAGCGAGCGTTATCCTGCCGCAGGATCAGGCGGCGTTCTGCGCGCGAAGTAAACATGCGGTACGGTTCGTTGGTGCCTTTGGTAACGAGATCATCAATCATCACCCCAATATAAGCCTCTTGGCGGCTGAGGGTGAACGGCGCACGCCCCTGACAGCGCAGAGCCGCATTTACGCCTGCCACAAAACCCTGAGCCGCCGCCTCCTCATAACCAGTAGTGCCGTTGATCTGCCCGGCCAGATACAGTCCCGAAATCCTTTTGCTTTCCAAGGTGTGGCGCAGATCGCGGGCATCCGCCGTGTCATACTCGATGGCATAGCCATATGCGGCGAATTCCGCATTCTCAAGCCCCGGCACACTGCGCACCATCGCTTCTTGCACGTCACGCGGCAGACTGTTGGAAAGCCCGTTGGGATAAATCCAGGCTGTGTCGCCGCGTCCCTCCGGTTCTAAAAACACATGGTGCCGCTCGGCCTCAGTGAATTTGACCACTTTGTCCTCAATGGAGGGACAATAGCGCACCCCCGTTCCGCTGATTGAACCGCCATAAAGGGCGCTGTTGCCTAAATTTGCACGGATTATCTCATGTGTTCGCGCCGTGGTGTGGGTCAACCAGCACGGAATTTGACGGATAGAGGAGGGCGGCGGATTGTTCCACGTGGAACAATTTATTGGGCAGGCGTTATATCCAACAGGCTTCTCTTTGCCTGAATTTTCCGCCGGGGCACCACCACAATGTTCCACGTGGAACATTCGTGTGCGCAGGGAAAAGAAGGGCGGCGGTTCATCACCGGGCTGGATCATGGCCCTGCCCCAGTCGATGCTGTTGGCGAACAGACGCGGCGGTGTTCCGGTTTTCAGGCGGAAAAGACGGAACCCGGCGTTTCGCAGCGCGTCCGCAAGCGCGTCAGACGCGGGCAAGCCGTCCCCGCCACCGGGACACGCCTCTTTACCGACATGGATTCTGCCGCCCAGCGCGGTGCCGCAGGTAATGATGACCGCGCCGCCCGGGATGAAACCGCGCCCGCGCGTCTCGATGCCTGCCGCTTTTCCATCTTCCACCCGGAAGGCAACCACTTCGTCTTCAATCATGCGCAGGTTCGCGGTGGTTTGCAGGACATGCAGCATTCGGGATGAATATTGGCTTTTGTCGCACTGAACCCGGGTGGCGCGGACCGCCGGGCCGCGGCTGTGGTTGAGTGTGCGGTATTGCAGTCCGGAGCAGTCGGCGTTGAACCCCATCTCGCCGCCGAGCGCGTCTAGCTCATGGACTAAATGCGACTTGGCAAGACCGCCGATCGCGGGATTGCAGGGCATATTGGCGGCGGCCTCGATACGGCTGGTGACCAGCAGGGTGCTGCAGCCCATCCGCGCTGCTGCGAGCGCGGCCTCCGAACCGGCGTGTCCCGCGCCGACAACCAGCACGTCCCATTCTGCGGTGTCGCCAGAGGGTAGTGTTACGTGGCTGCTGTTAAAACTTTCTTCCATAACAAAGATTATTATAGCACAATAACCCTGTACCGCACCACACATCCCGCTTTTCACTTCCACATTCCTTGCCTATAACTTGGACATTTTGTCATACCAAAACCGTGTTACAACCGGTAGGGCGGTTTCGCCGAAACCGCTGCGGACCTTGGAGGGCGAGTGTCCTCACGAGCCGCGGACGGCTCGGTGAGCCGTCCCGACCGATAACCTGAGCGTTCC
>Ga0255347_1000773_pt1 | contig 55453 bp, 49 predicted proteins | sample wastewater_treat_2_FD_192479 | JGI IMG/M metagenome (GOLD analysis project Ga0255347, IMG submission 192479) | Wastewater microbial communities from Lulu Island WWTP, Vancouver, Canada - plant24 | ecosystem: Engineered > WWTP > Wastewater > Unclassified | place: Canada: Vancouver, British...
TCAAATCCAGGCCAATTGCCCGGAAGTCATCCTGTGCTTTAGCACGGACGCCAGCGGACAGCTCATTGGTCAATCCAATCAGGTCAAGCACGTTTGTTTTCGCGGTGGTTTCACCCAAAAGGTCAGTCAGTTTCGCTAACAACATCATCCGCAAACGGTTCTCAATATCGCTGGTGCGATAAAAACCTTGAGCCCCCACAATCTGGGTTACGAATTGTTGTGGATCTGCTACCTGGAAGCTATAAGTGCCAAAGCCCTGCAGCAATGCAACACCCAGGCCCACACCGGGGTTACGCACGATAATGGGTTGCGGCGTGCCCCATTTCAGATCGGCGAATTCGCGCATCGAAACATAAAAGACCTCTGCAGTAAAGGGCGTCCTATCGCCAAAAGCTTTCCCGATAAGGTTGGTGATCAGAGGGATATTCATCGTGGTGATCGTGTGACGCCCAGGTCCAAACACGTCCAGCGCCAAACCATCACGCATAAAAACCACATTTTGCGATTCCCGCACAATCACCTGTGAACCAATCCGCAAGTCAGCAACGCCGGTTTCCGGAAAGCGGTGCACAATCTCATCCGTCATCTCTTTCGGGTATTCAACAACATCAAAAATTCTAGCCATATTCGTTCACTCCAATTCTTTATCTAGAAAATTTCAATCAAACCGATTTCGGCTAATCGGCGATGCCCTTCATTACTTCCGTGCGTTTATTGAAGGCATCAACACATTGCTGGCTGATGGTGGTCAAATGCCGGATTGCCGCATCAAGACCATCTTCACAGATTGAGGTTTCAACATTGTCAATCGCCGATTTTACGCTGTCAGATAGTTCCAACAAGGCAAAATCATATTGATAAACTTGATCGAGCTCTTCTTCCTTAATTTTGATAGCATCAAAAACACCGGCATATCCGTAAGATGCTGTTCGGATCCGATCCGTAAATTGGCGCAGTTTGATGGCCGCATTTTCCAGGCCGCCTACTGCTGAAAGCTCACCCTGATCAACCAGTTCGCGCTGTAAGCCTGAAACTCGTTGATTAAGGGTATCAAATTCATCGGCGATTTTTTCGCGCAAAAGTTTATCAGACATTCGTCGATCACCACGCTCAATATAACCTTTAAAGCCCGGGATCTTAGCCAATATCTTTGTGAAGAAATCCTTTTGCTCAGAAACTTTTCCTAAAATATCACTCATAGTTCCTCCTGTTTCAACATTATCAATTAATCAAGTACGGCTACACGTAGCTCTCCAATAGTATACAAATACAATGGGCAATCAGCAATAGATTATCTAATGATTTTTCTAAGCCTGCATACCTGTTTAATTATATTGCAATTATCGCAAAACGGGGCAATCATTAAAAACCCCAGTTTTTTGGCCCGCAAATCGGTTGGATATCGCGCAAAGTTAAATAAATACTTCCATTGCAAATTGCTTGCAATTTCCAAGCAGCCATTAACGCTTTTAAGATTAATTGATCTTTGGCTTTTGCTCCAATACCCGAATTGCACTTTGGGCTAATATCGCCACCGCATAAGGCAAACAGGCCTCATCGACATCAAATTTCGGGTGATGATGGCCATAATCCAGTCCACGCTCCGGATTGGCAGAGCCAACCATCATAAAGCAACCAGGAACATCTTGCATCATCAAAGAAAAATCTTCACTGACGATCGTTTGAAACTCGGTGTTAATTTTTGCGTTAGGGTCAATCTCCAAAACCACTTCAGCCATTAGAGGACTCAAAACCGGGTTATTAATCACGGGTTCGGTCATCTTCACCAGTTCAATTTCCGCCACACAGCCCATCGCACCAGCAATGTCCTTAATTATGGTGGTAAAGCGTTTGCTGACCAATTCCATTACCTCCGGTTTGAAGGCGCGCAGCGTTCCTGTTAAAATTGCTTCCTGTGGAATAATATTATTTGCAGATCCTGCTTCGATCTGACAGACGGAAACAACCGCTGAATCCAAAGGATTGATATTGCGTGAAATAATTGATTGCAATGCAGTGATAATGTGGGCGCTCGCCAAAATTGGATCTTTTGTGTCATGAGGAATAGCCCCATGCCCACCCTTACCGGTAATTTTTATGGTAAAGACTGCCGAACCTGCCATTAAAGGTCCAGGAATCAGCCCATACTCGCCCAGGGGTAGTTCGTTCCAAACGTGATGACCCATTACATAATCAAGTTTTGGGTTCTTCAGAGCGCCTTCAGCGATCATTTGCGCAGCACCACCAGCCATTTCTTCCGCAGGCTGGAAAATAAATTTTACGGTTCCCTGCAATTCATCTTTCCGCCCTGCCAAAACCTTTGCTACACTTAATCCAACGGCAGTATGACAATCATGCCCACAGGCATGCATTTTCCCCGGTATTAATGAGGCGTATGGCGCACCTGTTTCTTCATTAATCGGTAATGCGTCCATGTCAAATCGCAAACCCAATACTGGAGTATCAGCAGAACCGCGCAGCAAACCTATCACACCTGTTTTTGCAACTCCAGTAATCACTTCCATTCCTAATTTACCCAATTCTTCAGCGACTATTTTCGCTGTTCGAACTTCATCAAACGCCAGCTCTGGGTTTTGATGGAAATCTCGCCGCATAGCTATTATTTCATCGCGCAACGCAAAAGCTTGTTCAAATACTGTCATTCCGAAGTCCTCCTGAAAATAATTCGTCGAAATTTTTCTTCGACGATAAAATCTGTGTTTTCATTGCTGTTAATCCGTTCAAGCATTCGCTTTTCAAAGGCGCGTGGGTCGCCAATCTGTGAAACGTGATATTTCAATGCTTGCAGTTTATCTTCCCAGTATTCAGTTACATCCAACCGTGTATCCGGGTTGTTTGTCAAACTCATCCATACCTCTTCTACTTCATGAGGTTCAAGCCCTTCATCCAATAGTTCCGGAAAATAAAACCAGTTGCCTGCTGCCGGAAAAACGGCGTCAATAACAACCTGACCGGCATTGCGGTGATCAGGATGATTTATATGCTGTGGACTGGGAAAGAGGTTTTCCGGATCACAGGTGACAAGTATTTGTGGGCGGTATCGGCGGATAAAACGAACGACTTGCTTTCTTTTTTCAAGGTCAGAGACGAGATAGCCATCTTCATGGTCCAGAAAATCCACTGATAAAACCCCTAAATAATTCGCTGCGTCGTTTTGTTCTTTAACTCTAATTTCAGCAATCTCCGCTGCGGTTAGGTGTGGATCTTTCGCTCCCTTATCACCTTTGGTCAGCAAAACATATCTCACCCGGTGACCTGCTTTAACCCAACGGGCTATAGTGCCACCCAGAAAAAATTCTGGGTCATCCGGGTGTGCCAAAATCACCAGAATTTCTTTGATCTCTTGCCAATTTTCACTTATTTCCACGAAATTATTTGTCCTCGCACAACGATAATACGATTATTTTTTCGGACCACCCATTCTGCGCGATTTTCGACCTCGTCTATGTCTTGTAATCGGTTTTATCCTGGTCTTTTTCGGTTCGCGAAAATCTTCTTCAACAATGTGATCCTCTGGTCGACTTATCATCATTTCAATTTCATCTGTTTCCTCGGGCAAAGGTTCAACCTCTTCACCATCAGCAATTCGCTTTGCACGATCCAGTTGTTCTTTTGAAAATTCACGCGGACCAATGTTGGGAATATCTACAATTACAGCCTGCCGCAGCGGTAAAATCTGAACAACCTTACCTTCGCCTGCTGGTGTCATCACTTTCCGTTTTCTTTTTGGTAGTGTTTTGATAGCCTCAACGTATTGATCATACTCATAAATTAAACAGCATCGCAAACGCCCACACATGCCCGTAATTTCGGAAGGTGTCAATGAGATATCCTGTGCCTTCGACATTCGAATAGAAATCGATGAAAAATCAGTTAAAAACCTGGAACAACAACGCTCCTCGAGACCACAGGCACCGAGTCCCCCCATCAATTTTGCTGCGTCTCGGGGTCCAATCTGACGCAGTTCAACATCTGCATCCTTCACAATTTGTTTGATGTCTTGTTGTAATTTTTTAGCGTTTACATTTACCGGAGGTTCTGAATTTATAAGCACAAACAATCTTTCAGCATCTAATGTAAACTCTGCAGAGAGGACTTTTACAGCGCTTAACCCCTGTTCAGCCAATTGATGACGAATTTCTTCAACAATTTCCTGCTCTCTAATCACCAAAGCCTTTCGTTGAAGCAAATCCTGAGGAGCAGCCGGTCGTTCAATCGCTTTAAAGCCATTGTATTCAAGCGTGTCGATTGCCAAATTTAGCTGGGTGATATTTGCGAGCTGAAGACCCCGACTGGTGCGAACGACAACCGGGTCACCTGGTTTTAAATCCGGGTAGCGAGAAGCATCAAAATAATAAATCTTTCCCGCGGTTTCGAATCGAACACCGACAATATACGGTTCACTCATGGTTAAAATTATATCATACCCGAATTGCCGGGCGATAATAGGCTTAGCCAAGTGTGATCATGCTCATCCGGGCAGCAACGGACATTGCCAAACCTAATAAAATCTTTGCGCTGGGCGATTCAGGATCACGAACCAATACCGGGGTGCCCTGGTCACCGCCTTCACGGACGCTTTCTTCTAATGGAATATTGGCTAAGAGAGGTACTCCAGCCATTCCGGCTAGTTGTTCTCCGCCGCCTTCGCCAAAAAGGCGCCGAACAGAACCATCTTCCATTTGCAAATAGCTCATATTTTCAACAACTCCCAAAATCGGCACTTCCATTTTCTTAAACATCGATACCGCGCGAGCAGCATCATCAAAGGATATTTGTTGCGGTGTGGTGACAATCACTCCGCCGCTTAACGGAACAGTCTGCACTAAGGAAAGTTGCACATCGCCTGTTCCTGGTGGTAGATCAACAATTAGGTAATCTAAATCACCCCAATCCACATCTTGTAAGAATTGTTTAATTGCAGAATGCAGCAATGGGCCGCGCCAGATTAATGGCTGTCCTTCACTAACCATAAATCCGATTGACATCACCTTAACACCAAAAGCTTGTGCTGGTTGAATCCCCTTGTCATGTGGTGTTGGAGGTAAAGAGTGTACGCCCATCATCATTGGAACGTTCGGACCATAAATATCGGCATCCAGCAAGCCAACCTTTGCTCCGCACTGCGCTAAACCAACTGCAAGGTTAACAGCCACCGTAGATTTTCCAACACCGCCCTTGCCAGATCCGACAGCAATAATATTTTTAATCGCTAAATCTTTAATTTTGCTGTCAGCAGGCACTCTGGCACCCATAGTCACTTCAACTGTCTCAACACCATCTACAGCCAATACAGCTTGTTCTACATCTCTTTGTATTTGCTGTTTTAATGGGCAGGCAGGTGTGGTCAGTTCAACAGTCAGAGCCACTTTTGAGCCGTCAATTCTAACATCCTTAATCATCTTCAAAGTAACCAGGTCTTGCCTTAATTCTGGATCTTGCACTTTGCTGAGTGCCTTTAAAACATCACTTTCTGTTAATTGTGTCATGTGGGTTTGTCCTCTCAAAAACTACTAGAAATTACCTACGATTATTATTTGTCAATAAATTCCGGATTCAATCAGAATAATCAGGAACAAAAAACGTTGCTTTTCAAAACCAGATCAATTTTACCCATATGTGTAATTAAATACCAAATTACATTGAATTGTATAGCAAATCGACAGGATGGGTTTTTAAATCAGTTGGATATCAAACAATAAGCACCTTATCCGAGAATTATTTAATTCAGGATAAAACCTTTACCGAGCTATTCAGACCCCAATCCAAAAAATTGCTCAACCAGGTTGTGAAGATCCATTTTCTGGTCTACATCCAACAGGTTGCGATCATCCACCCAGGGAAGATAATCCACTTTAAAATTATTAAATATTGCCCGACCGCCCTTATCTCCGCTGACCTCCTGCAAACTATCAAAGGTTTCCCTGCCAAATAAAACCGGGTTTCCAGCTTGCACCCGCATCATTGGGGCGATGATTGGGTTGCGGTTTGTATTGTGCCTTTCAATAAGCTGCCGAACCAACAAGGGAGAAATTTGCGGTTGATCGCTAAGTAAAAACAATGCCCGGTCACAGGATTCTGGCAAGGCGTTCAATCCAGCCTTTATCGATGATGCTTGACCTATCTCCCATTCAGGGTTGAATACAAACCTTACCGGTAAGTCCACCAGGGCAGATTCAATTTCAGCCCGGTATGCCCCGGTAACAACAATTACCGGATCCAATCCAGCTGTTAGTGCAGTCTGTGCCACCTGATAGACAAAGGGCTTGCCTGACCAATTTAAAAGCTGCTTGGGTTCACCCAAACGGTCGCTGCCACCGGCAGCGAGGATAACCCCCGCAGTCTTACTGTGTGCACTGAAAACCGGACCTTCTTTACCTGGTTGTTCCATCGAACCAACCAGGACGCGGTCATAAACATCAACCAGGGCATTTGCAAGGCGGTTCCCCTGGCTTTTTCGAAGCTCGCCCTCTGCCTGGTTCAAAAACAAAATTCTACGGGCTCCCTTCGGTATCCCCTTAAGTCCTCCTTGTCTGGATCGCAAGATATGCTCAAGGTGAACAACGTTGATCTTATCTCCCAACCCAAGGCTTGTAATTCGAGAGAACAATTCTGGTCTATGCACCGTGTCATTATTTAAAATTCGCCCTAAACCATCCAACCCTGCTACAACAACCACCATGTCAACCAAAGGAGGAATTACTGGCTCATAGTCCGCAGGAACTTTGAGTGGCCGTTGACGAGCCCCATCCGCTTCAATTAGCAGGTATGCTCCATTTTTTCGACAAGTTTGGAATAATGTAGTAAATATGTCCGGAGTTAGGCTTGTCAACTGACCGGTCTGATCAACAGGTCCTGTGATCAAAGTCGTCTTCTCACCAATTAATAATTTTTCTTCGAATTTGTCAGATTCTGAAAGAATGATATGTTTCTCTGCGATCCCAGATTGCCACTTTCCAAAGTGTGTGCTCGTGGTTATCACCACAGGTGGTTGTAATTCTTTCGCAAGGGTTGCAATAGCAGAAGTCTTCCCGCCTGCGCCCACAAAGGCAATTGTTTCAGCACTTTTTAATCCAAGGGCTTGAGAAAGTTTCATGAATGATCATTCATTCCACAAACTTGCCCGTATTTCAGGCTTGGCCAGGATGGCTTCTAAAACCCCACCGCCAATCGCCAGAGATTTATCTGAAACCGACCAGCAACGATAATCCTCAGGCCTTGGATCAATATCGCCCACCTTCGTACCTTTTTTAACCCTCAGTCCAGAATGGATAAGCCCGCGCACAACACCTCCAAAAGGTGCTTTGATCGTTTGGTCGCCCACCATCAAAATCCTGTCACCCGCTTGCACTTTAGCACCAAAATCAACAAAAGTTTTTACAACCCCCTCAACAGGCGCGTATAACACCCGCTCACGGTCATATACTCCTACTCTCATTGGTACGCCGGTGTTTGGCTCTGGGCTGCCATCCCAATAAACCCGACCAAGAAAATGCCCTCGATTGGTTTCAATAGCAACATGGCAATTCTCACCGGCAATAAATCCTGGACCCAGGCCAACAACAAGTTCGGCGATTTCTAGCGGTATCGGTGAAAAATGTTTTCGCATGCGTGCATCGATAATTACCAAAGGTTTGTAATCAGAAATTAAATTCAATTCAGGATCAACAAGTACCGGCACCTCTCCTTTTTTCCAGCAATTAATCATATCCACTGGTGTATTTATTAATCGACCGGTAATGTTTTCGATAATGGTTTCATCATCATAAACTGCCTGTGCAAAGGCAACCGATCGCCGTACAGCTCTTGGCTTTGAAATTTCAATGACCAATATCGGAATACCCACCCGATACAACCGTATAGCAACCCCGGTGGCTAAATCACCGCCCCCCCAAATGAGCACATAGGATTTCATTTTATTTTCCCCAAACCTCGTAAGACTCTTTCTGGAACAAGAGGAAAATCATGGAACCAAACTCCGGTAGCATCATAAAGTGCATGCATTATCGCAGGTGCCAATGGAAGGACCGGCATCTCAGCCATCCCCCTGGCTCCAAAGGGTCCATTGGGCTCCGCATATTCCAAAACGATTGATTCAATTTCATCTGGAATATCGAGTGCTGTAGGAATTAAATAATTAGATAACAAATTAGTCTGGACAAATCCTTCTTTTTGGATGAAATTCTCCAAAATCACATATCCGGTTGATTGAACCAATGCTCCTTCTATCTGACCGACAACCTGTCTCGGGTTTATAGCCTTTCCTACATCGTCAGCACAATAAATCTTCAGTATACGGATTTCACCGGTTTCAGTGTCGACTTCCAACTCAACCACTTCTGATACGTATCCATAAGAAATATTAGGATAGCTCTCACCTGTTCCTGGTGCATAACGTGTTGTAGGCGGGGCTTTGTAGACAAATTCAGCAATTGCGGGGCGTTCTTCTGCTGCCCATTTCTCTAATGCAAGTTCTGCAGCCCCCTTAATCGCATTACCCGCCATAAAAGTCATGCGTGAAGCTGAAACGCTGCCCGAGTTACCGGTAAAAGCAGTATCTGAAAAGACATTTTCAATTATCTCATATGGCACATTTAAAGCTTCAGAAGCAAATTGATTGATAACTGTGTGTGTTCCCTGACCAACTTCTGCAGCAGCATGATAGACCACAACTCGCTCAATTTCCTCTTTTCCATACAATTCAATCTTTGCATGGCAGGTTTCCACGGCCCCAAACGAAAAGCCAATGTTTTTGAAAGCACAGGCAACGCCGCGTCCCCGTTTGATATGATTTGATGAAGGCATTTTCACAGGAGCTTTCCACCCCTTTTCCGTTCGATCCCACCCGGCTTTCAACACACATTCTGCAAGCACCGGTTTAATAGTCACACCTTTAGGTGGTTTGGTGTTAGTGCACATAATAGAATCATCATCAATTAAATTACGCATGCGCAAATCAACGACATCCATCCCCAATGCTTCAGCAAGACGGTTAACCTGCATTTCTGCTGCAAAGGCGCCTTGTGGGCCGCCAAAACCGCGAAAAGCGCCACCAGGAATATTGTTCGTGTAAATTGCTCGTGAATTCACCCGGACATTGGGGATCTCATAAGGGCCGATGCTCATTAAGGTCGCATTTCCAAGCACCTTGTTCGAGGTGTACATATAAGCGCCGCCATCTGCAGTCACATCTACCTGGGCAGCAAGAATTTTTCCATCTTTTGTGGCACCCCATTTTGCTACTAGTTTATATGCATGCCGTTTATGGTGACCAATGATCGATTCTTCTCGACTCCACACTATTTTTACCGGTCGTTCCATTCCATGATCGTGGAGATATTTGGTTGCCAGAGCCAGCACAATCTGTACCGACATATCTTCTCTGCCACCGAATGCGCCGCCGATTGCTGGGTAAATAATACGAACCTGCTCAAGGGGTAAATCAAGGGCATGAGCAATTTGTTTCTGGTCTTCATGTGTCCACTGACCTGCAACAATAACCGTAATCCTTCCTTCGTCATCCATGTAACTGAGGCCAGCTTCTGGCTGTAAATAAGCATGCTCTTGCACTGGTGTGTGATATTGACCCTCTACGATGACATCACATTCACGAAATGCAGCCTCCACATCACCGTGTAAGATCTGGTATTCCAAAATAACATTCGATCCATGATCAGGATGCAACAAAATTGCACCTTCTTCAAGGGCTGCCTCAACCGAATCAACAACAGGAAGGTCCTCATAATCGACTTTGATCATCTTTAATGCTTCGGTAGCAATTTGTTCTGTTTCCGCTAAAACCAGTGCCACCTGATCACCAACAAACCTGACTCGATCAGCATATGGTTTTGATGACCCTGGTCCACACAATACCGGTTGATCATTTGTTCCCAAGCCATACTCATTCACTGGTACGTCTTTTGCCGTTAATACAGCCAGTACACCCGGCATTTTTTCTGCTCCAGATGTGTCAATGGCTCTGATTAACGCATGAGGCCGTCCTGCAAATAATATTTTCATATAAACCTGGTTTGGCAGATTATAATCAGCAGGATAAAGTGCCTCACCTTTTACTTTATCTTTTGCATCAACCCGTATTAATGATTCACCAATATATGCCATGATTGCTCCTGTTCACCATTAATTCTTGTCCATATCATATTTTAGGTGACTGGCACTCTCAATCGCTTCGATTATTTTATAATAACCTGTACATCGACATAGGTTTCCACTGATCGCTTGTCGGATTTCAGCCTGTGTTGGGGTCTCTCGCTCTTCCAGCAGCTTTGCTGCCGCCATTACAAATCCTGGCGTACAAAAACCGCATTGAACTGCGCCATAAGCCATGAACGCTTCCTGAACGGGATGTAATTTGTCGCCATCACTCATTCCTTCAATAGTAACGATCTCTGCACCATGGGCTACAGGGGCTGGCACAAGGCAGCTCATAACAGCCTTTCCATTAAGATATACGGTGCAGGCACCGCACTCACCTTCTGCACAACCTTCTTTAGTACCCGTTAATCCAGCTTCATCTCGGATTAAGTTCAACAAAGTCTTTTCAAACCCCGTTGTAAAACGGTATTCTTTTCCATTAATCCAGGTGTGGATCTCTTTACCCGTCCAAGCTTTTACAGGTTTTCTTCCATTATCACTTATCCCGATCAACAAAATCGGATTGCGTGGAATCTGCGTCTTATCAATGCCGTTTTTAATGGCAGACAGTGCCCGCTTTGCAATCACGCCCACCATGTACGCTCGATAATCAGCGGATCCGCGCACATCTGAAATTGGATTAGCAGCCTCAACAACAAATTCTGCTGTTTGTTGAATAATTACATCATCCAAAACTTTTCCAGAAAGAAACGCCTCTGCTTTTTCGGCATGAATAATCGTTGGTGCAGCAGCACCCAGTGTGATTTTCACATCATCAACCACACCTTCATTATTCGATACAACAACGCAAAGATTTATCACAGAAATAGCCTGAGCTTTGCGTAATGCACTTTTAATAAAAAAGGATTCCTGATGCCCTGCAAGTGCAGGAAAATAAACATCAGTGATGATCTCATCCACATCCAATGCAGTTTTCCGTACTCCGCTATAAAAATCCTCCAGGCGGACAATGCGTTCACCGCGTGTTGAAACCAGTTTCAGCTTTGCACCCAACGCCATCAAAGGGCTAATAGTATCATTTGCTGGTGATGCTGTCACTAAATTTCCAACAACCGTACCGCGGTTGCGAATTTGGGGTGAGCCAATCTCCCAACAAGCCTGTAAAAGTGCAAAAGCCTTTTCTCGGATTATCGGTGATGCCAGAATTTGATTATGAGTCACCAAGGGACCAATGTGGATCAACCCCTTTTCATCTTCGATAATTTTGTCTAAGCCAGCAATCTTGGTTATATCAACAAGGGTGCTTATATCCTTACGAACCCCTCTTTCAAGTTCTAGGATCAAATCGGTACCCCCAGCAATTACTCGTGCGGCACCTTTCGCTTTAGCCAACACCTCAATCGCTGCTTCAATTGATTCTGCTAAAATATATTCTTTCCACAAAAGCATCTTTCTCCAATTTTTCAACTTTGAAAATGTTTTTTCATCTGGTTGTATTGATCAATAATTTCTGCCAAAACACTGACAGCAATTTCGTTTGGGGTCTCTGCATGAATGAACAACCCAATAGGCGATTTTATCCTCTCAATAGATTCTTTTGAAACCCCTTTTTCAATTAACTTTTCCTGGGTATGAGTCCACCGCCTTTTAGAACCAATCAGCCCGATATAAGGAACGTCAGTTTTTAGAAGCCTTGGTAATCCTTCGACATCAACGTCTGTTCCTCTGGTAACCAACACCAGGAATGTGCGTGCACCCAGGCGTACTTGCTCCGGAATCTGGCTCATAGGAATTGGCAGGTAAAGATCAGCTCCCGGTGTTTCCTCGGGATTACATAATTCTGCCCGATCATCACTAACAACTACACGAAAACCAAGCCACTTCGCAAGATGGACAATTGCCTGACCCACATGTCCGGCACCAACCACAATTATGGTTGGTAATTCAAGAAACGGTTCAACGAAAATCGTAACAACACCGCCACAAACACCGGCATCTCCTTTTTGGGGATCTACCATATCGTAAGTTAAAAAGCGGGTTTTACCATCTCTAAACGATGTCATTGCTTCGTTATATACTCTATTCTCAACTTCGCCCCCGCCGACGGTACCCTCGAAACGACCATCACTGTAAACCAACATTTTAGCACCGGCATTTCGTGGAACGGAACCCTGTGTATTCACAATTGTACACAGTACAACAGATTCTCCTTCAGCCAAAGCATCATTTAACAACTTTATTATCTTCATGTTAAGACCTCAGTATTACGTTGGAAAACCCCTAGTAAATGTGATTAAACCTCCGTATCCGTTGATAAAGTTTTTTCAAAGAAAAGTTAACGAAAACTGTCCTTCACTTTCCAGCCTCATTTTCCAGAATACGTTAATCTTTTTTCTTTGGATTTATCTCTGTTAGAGATTTCCAGATTTTCTCCGGCAAAGCTGGTATTTCATGCAAAGAAACACCGCAAGCGTCCAAAATCGCATTGCCTACAGCGGGTGCAACGCCATCCAATGGAATCTCAGCAACAGCTTTCGCACCATAGGGATGAGAATGCTCATAAGTTTCAACAAAAATTGTCGTCAGTTCTGGCATTTCATCAGAACGAAAGATATGGTAATCCACCAGATCGCGTTCCCGCGCCCTTCCTAACCCATCGTAAACCATTTCTTCAGATACAGCATACCCGAGCGCCTGTGCCATTCCGCCTTCCACCTGCCCGGATGCTGTAACCGGATTGATGATTACACCACCATCAACAGCCATGACCAATTTATCGACGGTTACCATGCCAGTTTCAACATCAACAGTAACTTCAGCAAATTGGGCAGCAAAAGGTGGGGGTGCAACCGGCGAAACATGTGAGGCAACCGCCATTATTTGTACCTGTTCTGTTTCATGAAGCGCATGTAAAGCAATTTCTTCAAAACTGAACACATCTCCTGTTAGAGCAATGGCTTTTCGATCCTCAAGTACAATCTCGTCGGGATCTACTTGTAAATTCTTTTCTTTGAACATTAAAGCCGCCCGGTCACGTACTTGTTCTGCAACCTTGTCCGCTGCCTTACAAACAGCCGCACCAGAAATATAGGTTGTGCTTGAAGCATAAGCGCCTTTGTCAAATGGTGTGAAATCGGTATCCGATGAATACACCACAATATCTTCTAAGGGAACGCCCAATGTTTCTGCAGCCATCTGACCCAATACGGTATCTGAACCGGTCCCAAGGTCGGTAGCACCTACCAATAAATTAAACGAACCATCATCATTCATTTTTATACTGGCTCCACCCATGTCCAGATAAGGGATCGCTGTTCCCTGCATTACCATTGCCACCCCAATGCCTTTCCGTAAGTGTTTTTTGCCAGGGATTGTGTGCCATTCCGGATTATCAAATTTCCGATCCCACTCGATAACCATTCTGCCCTGATTAACACATTCTTCCAGGCCAACCGTGTCAACAATTTCGGGTTTTGGCTCACGTCCTTCACTCCAGGCTGTACTGAAGGGGTGTAATTCACCAGGTCTGAGAGCATTCTTCAGACGGAATTCAATTGGATCCAAAGCCAAAGCCTTGGCGATGATCTCCATATGGCGTTCCACAGGCCAAAAACCTTGTGGCACACCATATCCGCGAAATGCACCTGAAGGGGGGGTGTTTGTATACACGACATCTGAATAAAACCGGATATTTGGTTGCTGACGATAGTCGCCATCGCCCACATAAAGGGCCATGGCTTTATGCCCGGTATTCCCGGCAACGGTCAGCGCATGGCAACCATAGGCACCCGTGTCGCTGAGCGCATACATCTCGTTGGCAGTAATCGTACCATCGTTCTTAACCCCGGTTTTCATATGAATACGCATTGGGTGTCGCGCCCGAGACCCAATGAATTCCTCCTCCCGTGTCATCTCATAAATCACCGGCCGCCCTGTTGCAATCGTCAGATGCGCCGCAACATCTTCAATCAATACCTCTTGTTTTCCACCAAAACCGCCACCAATTCGCGGTTTAATAACCCGTATACGTTTTACTGGCAAGTCCAACACCGGAGCAATTTGCCGCCGCACATGGAAGGGAACCTGTGTGCTGGTCTGGATTACCAATCGATCATCCTCATCCCAGTAAGTTATCACCACATGTGGCTCAATATGAGCCTGCTGAACTTTAGGTACAACATAATCCGCTTCAAAAATTCGGTCTGCCTCAGCAAATCCCCGTTCGACATCACCTATATCCACGCGAATTTCTGCTGCCAGGTTACGAGATGGATCTGAATCTGCAAAGTTTACATATTCTTCTTCATCATGAATTCTTACCGCCCCAGATTCCATAGATTTCGTTGGGTCAATAATGGCAGGCAGTAATTCATACTCAACATTAATTAATTTCAATGCCGCTTCTGCAATTTCAGCAGTTTCCGCTGCCACAAAGGCAACCCGGTCACCAACGAAACGCACCTTTTTGTCCAGCGAAAACATATCTAATGGTCCTGGAATTGGATGGGATTGACCAGCCGTTGAATAAACAACTCTCGGCAAATCCTCCCAGGTCAAAACAGCAGCGACCCCAGGTAAAGCCTTCGCAGCAGCAGTATCAATATGTTTAATCAGCGCATGGGCGTGGGGGCTGCGTAAAACCTTAGCAACCAGCAAACCTCTCCTCTCAAAGTCTGCGGTAAAAGCAGGCTTCCCTTGGACGAGTTTGACAGCATCAACCTTAGGTTCAGCGTGGCCAACAGTCCTCATTGGTGATCGGCCTTCGACCACTTTTAGTTTCGGAAATACTCTTGTCTCTGTGAGGGTTTCTCCACCAGATTCCACAGGCGAACCATCATCCTCGGGTTTGGGTTCAAAAACCAAGAAATCACCAACATCATAGGGTTCATCAATTGGAGGGACATGTTCACCCCGCATTATTGCTGCAGCTCGCATTACCGCCTGCATCGGTTTTAAATAACCGGTACAACGGCACAAGACACCCGATAATGCATCGCGTATTTCCGCCTCTGAGGGAGAAGGGTTTTTATCCAACAATGCCTTGGCTACCAGTACCATAGCCGGAGTGCAGTAACCACATTGAATGGCACCTGTATCCACAAAAGATTGTTGAATGATATGCAATCCTTCGGTATGCTTCCATCCTTGTTTTGGGTGTTCTCCCAGGTTTTCAACAGTCTGAATTGAGTGTCCTTCAGCCTGGGCTGTGAGCATATTACAACTATTTACCGGACGACCATCTAAAAGTACCGCACAAGCGCCACATTCGCCCTTTTCACAACCCCCATATTTAACACTAAAAAAACCAAGCCTGCGTAAAGTTTCAAGCAACCGCTCTCCAGCGGGGACTTTCAGAGGATAATCTTGATGATTAATATTCAATACCACTTTCATCTCAGTCCTCACTTCCTTTTATCATTTGTAACCTTGCTACACATCTTAGTGCAAGTTTTGCTGCAACCTCTCGCCGATATTCAGCAGAAGCCCATTGATCATCTGCCTCAAAACACGCATCACGACTGGCAAGGTCAACTCCATCAGCGCCCATGCCATCCATGTCAATTATCGGGGCAGGACCAAATCCGCCCAAAGCAACACGGGTTCTACCAGAGCCCCATTGAGCAATTGCTAGAATTAAAATTGGACGGTCCTTTGGTGAACGTGCCACATACTCGAAGACAAGTTGTGGGGATGTTTGCCAGGCAATATCCGTCAACAATACTCCTGGCTGGTTCACATGTCTAAGTGGCAGCCAATCACCGAGTCGGATTTCGATATTCTCTGGTGCCCAGGTTAAATTTGCATCCATAGCCAATAAAGCGGTAGTCAGCAAAGAACGACCATCACTACTAACAATCCAACCAGCCAAGGTGGCCATGTTTCGGGTGTTTTCTGAAGCATCAATTTGAATTGCATTTTTGATTTCAGAGTGAACCAAAGGATGCGCAAATAGAGTATCCAATCTTGTCGCTGCTCCAACAGAAAGTCCCTGAGTTATTTCATCAATTCGATCCAAGCCGGTATTCTGCAGATCGACAACGTCAAAGTCAGAATCTCTTTTCCGGCTCAGGCTGGTTCCTCCGCCTAAAGGTTTTCTGATTTTTCCTGCCTCAGTCAATAAAGCCAATGCTTCAGCAACCGAGTTTGGTCGAAAATATTCGCCAATCATACTGCCTCCTCATCGGGGTAAACACGCCACCCCATATTTTCCAAATCTAAATTTTCATATTTTGATTCTGGAACATCCACTAAAACCAATTCTGCCTCTGCCAGAATGTCGCCTTCTAAATTTTGGATTTCGCTGTGAGCAAAGGAAACCCGTCCACGCCGATCACCTGCTTGGCCATAAACGACCAGGTTTGTATGCGATGGAACGGGATGACGGTAGCGTACACTCAATTGTGCTGTAACCATAAAGTGGTTTGGTTCCATCATTTGAGCACGCCCCCCACATTCATCCAATATCGCAGCAATAACGCCGCCGTGGATGATACCGGGGTAGCCTGCATATTCTTCGGGAATATTTATATCTGACCGAACCACACCAGGTTCGAGTGTATAAAATTCGAGTTTAAGTCCTATTAAATTTTCTCTGCCACAAACAAAGCAGGTTTTTGAACTGGGCTGTTTTTCTTTTTGCATCATTTTGTGGCAAACGTATCAATTAAGACTTTAACATTTCCGCCGACTGGATAAAGGATTGGGCAGGTAGCACCATTGTTCAGGTATTCTTGCACTTTCGCACGTGCTTCTTCGGGCGTTCCACTGGCGGTTATGCGATAAATTAAATCATCAGGCACTAAATGCTTTGCCTGTTGGATTTGTTCATGAGTGGCCGGCCACCCCAATATTGATTGAATTTCGTGCACAATTTCCATAGAAACACCAGAAGCCTTTGCGATGTGCGGTTGTTGCGCCAGATATTGTGTTAACAGTTCACGGCTGGTATCAATTGCTTTCTCTCCATCTTCATCGACAGAACAAACAATTAATTGTGGACGGTCCAGATCATCTAACGTTCGACCCGAAGCCTTCAATCCCTTCTGAAGTTCGTCAATTGCTTGTTCGTTATATTCCGGAGGAACACAATAGTTTAATACAGCACCATCAGCAATACGACCGGTCAATTCGAGCATTTTGGGGCCAGTTGCCCCTATCATAATGGGTACTTGCCGAGGTTCCCGCCGACCATGCACAACATCCAACTCAATACCATTGACATGCACATATTCACCTTCAAAACTAACCCGTTCCATGTTAAGCAATCGACGCAAGATGATGACTGTCTCTTCCATTGCCGTCATTGGACTTTTTCGGTCAATGCCCACATTTTTGGCTAATGGATCCCACCAGGCACCAATTCCGCAAATGATGCGACCTGGCGCAAGATCATCCAATGTTAGAAAGGTTGCAGCCAGCAAACCAATATTCCGGGTCCAGTTGTTAATGACGCCAGATCCAACTTTAATTTTTTCTGTAACAGCAGCATACGCAGCCATTGGTACGATAGCATCTCGAACCAGGCGGCTTTCAGCCTGCCAAACGGCTTCAAAGCCACGCTCTTCTGCGTATTTAACATAGTCCAGACCGTCTCGCAAATCATGTGCATCTTGCAAATATAGGGCGACTCTCTCAATAGTCATCTGATTATCCCTTTCGTCTAATTGGTTCGTCTTTTAATTCAGTATCGGCAAAGCCTTGTTAGATTGAAGGATCTCATAATCCTCCGGGACATCTAAATCTAAGGCGATCCGTGAATTCTCATATACAACCACTTCACCGCCTTTTTCCCGCGCCAAAACAGAATGGCGCTTAAAAGAATCGATGCCAAAAGAAAAACTGATCAAATCCGCAGGATTGATAAACAACATATTCGTTCCCAACCCTCTATGGTCTGGGCTAATAACGATGTTCGGCGGTTCTTTGCGTTGGGAAAGAAACTCAATTACATCGGCTGCCGATAATAAAGGCAAATCAGCCGGCACGATCAAAACTCCTTCTGTCGAAAAAACATTCGAAAATACGGTGGCTCTGCGTAAGGCATTATTCAATTCTGGAGCGCCATTTTCTGTCACTGTGCGTACGCCTTTATCTCTGGCGATAGTTAGCACGTTTGAATCGCGGCTGACAACCAGAATTTCTGTTATTAATTCAACCTCAAGTAAAATATCAATTGTGTGGGTGAAAAGATAATGGTTTAAGCGGGAACGTTCGTCTTCAGATAGGATCTCAGAGAGTCGCGATTTTCCACGTCGTAAAGGTTTGACTGGAACGATTGCCCATAGGCTCATAGGTTTGTTAACTCCTGATGAGGACCGCTTCGCAAAACTTTAAAACCTCATCAGCAAAACGAACACGGTCCTGAAGGTCATGCATGATGATATTTGTAATTAATCCAATTATACGACAACCCTCAATTTTTTCCAATTCTGCCTGATCTTGTTCATCAACAATAAACCCTTTCAGCAACCCACGGTAATGCTTTGCCACTGCAGAAGCAGAAGGTTCTATTCCAAGTTCACGATACATTTTTGCTGCGGGGCCCTTTAATGCTCTACCGCTCACCAAAGGGGAAACACCAATGACCATCTTCTGTTCTAGCGCTTCTAAATAGCCATCAATTGACAAAATCGGGTCAATACTGACAAAAGGGTTAGATGGTGTAATAATTACCACATCAGCAGCCTGGATAAGTTCGATCGCACCTGGTGAAGGCTTTGCAACTCTTGCCCCGAGAAATTCAAAAGACCGTACCTCCGGCTCACATGAATGATAAACAAAATATTTTTGAAATTCAAGGGCACCATGTCCTTCAGTGTGGACAATAGTTCTGACCGGGTCATCGCTCATAGGTAAAATCTGGTGCTTAACTCCCCAATTAGCGCACAGTTTCTGCGTCACTGAAGACAACGAGTGACCTTCTGCTAGCAAATTTGTTCGCACCAAGTGGGTTGCCAAATCTTTGTCGCCAATTTTGAACCAAACCTGTCCCCCCAGACTTCCTATCGCCTCTAGAGTTGCCCAGGTTTCGCTTTTCTGACCCCAGCCTGTTTCTGGGTTGGCTAAGCCAGCCAATGTATAACATATCGTGTCCAAATCAGGGCAAATTCGCAGCCCCCAGTAGTCAAAATCATCGCCTGTATTAACAATCACGCTTAATTCATCAGGCGATAGCAATTTAGACAAACCATCTACGAGTTTCGCACCACCAACGCCACCCGCTAAAGCAAGAACCTTCAAGATTTCACTCCTTTATCCGAAAGTTGAAACCGTTTATTAGCCATATTTGCTGGTAAATCCTGCTGTGAAACGACAAGTAAATTATTAAAGATCACCTGCATTTCAACAGTCTCAAACGCAACAGCCTTCAGAGCACAAGCCAGGCTTTCTTTGGTGATGTCATTGATCGCTAATGTAATATGTGGTAGCCAAAAATTTGGCGAGTAGTATCGATTCTCATTCTTTATCAGACCGGTTGATTGTCGCCAAATTTCTTTATGCAGATCGATCATCGCCTGAGATTTAACCAATGGCATATAAAATACAGGTCTATCACCCGAAAAAATTCCAAATCCAAATATAAAACTGGTTAAAGGTTGAGTATTGTTGGATAAATCTGCTAAAAATCTTTCAACTGCCGTTACGTCCAGTTCTTCCGCAGTAAGCCAGGTTAAATGTGGCGTCGGGAGTTCATAGATCGCCATAAGGTTGCAAGCTTCCCTCAACTTATTCCACAAATCTTTTACAACCAGAGATGCTTCAGGATCTAATTCACTGATAATAGCATACATATTTTTCTTATCTAAAAAGGTCAAATTCTTTACTACGGATTAATTCCGACAGTGAACTTTCCCGCAGCGGATAAGGAAATCCTCTCGCCAGCACAACCGGAGTCCCTTCACGTGCCTGTCCCATCACCAACGATGCACCTGCAGCCAATTCATCACTCACAGCCACTATGGTGGCACGCAGGCGATAATCGAACAAATCTACTTCACCGCGCAAATCTACCAAACCAGGCAAACCAGACAAACCAATTGTCATGCCAATGGTTCCGTTTCTCCAGGCACGCCCATGGGAATCGATAATTAAAACACCCAGGCGACATTTAAATAGGGATTGTAATTGCTTGCGAAGTCGGGCTGCAGAAGCATCAGGGTTTAAAGGTAAAAGTAAAACCCAATCTTCAGCATCACCCCATGAACCAGAGACATTTGAATGATCAATGCCGGCATTGGCACTGATGAAACCCAGACGATGCTCCACGACAATTAATCCCTTTCGGGCTCGCACGACTTCCTGGCTTTCTGATAAGATCAATTCGATTAAACGTGGATCTTTCTCAGTGATTTCAGCATAATGTAAAGCCGTTTTAGAAGGTGTAACTGTTGATAGATTCACCAAACGGTCTTCAGCCTTTGAAACAATTTTTTGTGCAATGACCAGGATGTCATCATCTTGGAGTGTCAAATCATTCCTAACTAACGTATCCGCTATTATGCCAGAAAGATCATCCCCGGGGTTGATCAGAGGAAGGCTTTTTAAGGGAATCAGGCTCAAACTCATTTTATTGTTGATCCGAAGTTCCGGTAATGCGAATGCCCGTCGCAGGTACTTTGTATTGTTTGTTTATGCCGATTAATACCGATGTTAAACCTTCTACAACAACAGCATTTTCAATAGGTCCAGCGTCCCAACCTTTCAATCCTGTATCTTCCACCAATCCAATTACCACATCCCTTGCAGCCTTACTCTTACCACACACCAGGACATCACAATCCGTATCACCTTCCCCCATCAATCTTTCATGAGAGATGTTTTGAAAGGCATCCACAACCTGGCAGCCGTCTCCCAGTATTTCCTGGGCTTCCTGCGCTGCAGAACCAGCTTCAGGCATTTGAACTTTGGTTACCTTCGGAGGGACCAGCGGAACGACTACATCAATCACAATTTTCCCCTGTAATACCTCTCGCAATGCTTCCAGTGTTGACCGATGACCTGCGTAAGGCACGGTAATCACCGCGATATCACACGCCGTTACCGCAGCCTGGTTTTCCATTCCTGACAAGCCTTCTGGCGTATAGCCCATAAAAGCACTCAATTCTTCAATTGCAGCCTGTGCTTTTTCATACTTTCGAGAACCAATAATCACCCTGTGACCCGCTTTCAACCATCTGTAGGCCAGACCTTTCCCTTCTTTGCCTGTTCCCCCAACAATTCCAAGTGTATAAAATTGTTTTGCCTCGTCTGCCATTGTTTTTTCCTTCTTTTTGTATTTGATTGTTAGTGACCTAGCGGTTTGCTATTTCTTCAAACCGCTTCCATGTTGCTGATGAAATTTCCAATGCTTTGGCTGCAATTGCTTCTTCATCTAATGTTAGTAATTGGCGCCTGTACATCAAAGGTTTTCCTGCAACGATGGTCGCTGTAATCATGCTCTCTTGAAAGCCAAATAAGATATGCCAGGGAAGATTACCATTTGTTAACGGAGTAAAGGGATGGTAATCAACAAAAATTAAATCTGCAGCCGCACCTTCCGAAATTTCCCCTACTTGCAAGCCATCAAAAATCTCTGTTACCAATGTTGCATTATTTTCCACTGCTATTTTTGTTATAGTATAGCCACCCATCCGCCGTGGATCCCGGTTCGCGATTTTGTGCAATAAATACGCTTCTTTCCATTCTTGCCACATTGTATTAGAAAAACCATCATTTCCCATCCCAACCCGCACGCCAGCATTCAGCATTTCCTCAATAGGCCCTATTCCGACAGCATTGTTCATGTTTGAACGCGGTTGATGTGTCAGCCATGAATGTGTCTCTGCCAGGCGAGCAATTTCGCCATCATCCAGGTGAACACCGTGGACCATTATTGACTGGGGTTTCAGGATTCCAAACTGATCAAGCCGATGTATAACGCGCTTACCCGAGGTTTCAAGGCTGAAAACCTGGTCAGCAATTCCCTCAGCAACATGGATGTGAAAACCAATCTCCGCAGGGCAAAGTTCGTTTGCTCTTGCCAGGGTATTATCTGAAAGGGTTAAACTGGCATGTAAACCAAAATGAGCCCGTAAATTTGCATCCTCAAGGTTCCGGTTTTGAATGCGTTTAATAAAACGTAGATTTTCCTGCAATCCCTGTTCTGCTTTTTCAGCACCATCGCGATCGGTTACCTCATAACACAAGGATGCCCGTAAACCAGCCTTGTTCACTGCGTCTGCAATTATATCTAACGACCCATCAATTGCATTCGGTGAGGCGTGGTGATCAATCAATGTGGTCGTTCCGTGTTTAATGGCGTCTACTAAACACACCAGCGCAGAATAACGGACTCCATCATCATCTAATGCTTTGTCGAGATTCCACCAGAGTTTTTCCAAAATCTCTGTAAAGGTACTGGCTGGTTCGCCCGGAATTCCAAGTCCGCGTGAAAAAGCTCCATAAAAATGGGTGTGAGCACAAATATTGCCAGGCATCACAAATTGACCCTCAGCATCCATCTGCTCTTCTTCGGGAAACTTTTCAATCAATTCTTCTTGAGGTGCAATTTTTTGGATCACCCCGTTACGGGTCAACAAGCCCCATCCTGCAGGCATGATCTTGTTTTCAGCACCCCAGGTAATTAATTTTCCATTGGTGATAAGCATAGCCTTTTCTCCTGTTGAGAATGAAAACCTATTTAATTAATAAAAATTATAGCACAGCCAGAAAACGAGAAAGGTAAATTATTAATCTTTTAAAATATATGCTTGCTATTCTCAAAGATTTTGGGTGTTATAATCAGCACAAATTCTTCAGATAAACAATATGCTTTGTCCACTTCAATTGTACACAAATCAAAACAACGAAATCTTTTTAACGGGTTTATATAAGAAAATCCACTGCTCTCAATACGAATTTCGCGCCTGAAAAAGCATTCAACAACTTGATACAAAAGAAAATTTTTTAAACATGGAGACATAAAAATGAAAGTTCTTATCACCGGATTTGAGCCTTTTCACGATCACAAAATCAATCCAAGCCAATTGCTGGTTCAAAACCTACCAGAGACGCACGGTGACACCAGGATTGTAAAAGCTATTTTGCCGGTTCACCATATTCAAGCACCTGAAAAATTGCAGATGCTACTTAAAACTCACCAACCGAATGCCGTCTTGGCCTTTGGTTTGGCTGCCGGGAGAACAAAGGTCTCATTGGAACGTGTCGCCATAAACTTGATGGATTTTTCAATTGCTGATAATGCAGGGGTTACCATTACCAACCAGCTTATTGACCCAAATGGACCAACGGCATACTTTGGCACCCTTCCTCTTGAAAAGTTACTCACATCTATTATTGAAATTGGTGTACCTGTTGAAATTTCTCTTTCTGCCGGAGCATATTTATGCAATTTAGTTTTTTACAAGCTCATGCAGTGGGTCTCTTTACAAAACAAAACAATCTCTGCAGGGTTCATCCACTTACCTGCTTTACCAGAACAAGCTGCAAACTCCAACAAATCATTGCCATCTTTGCCACTTGAATATTCTATCAAAGCGGCGCTTAACACCATTGACACAATTTCCCAACTCACATAAACCTGATTATTTTGGACATAAATTCAACTTACTGGCAAAAGAGAACAGCAATTTTAAGTTCGATGCGGTTACTAGTTTCTTAATCAATTGTATCAATAACAAAAACCAGAACTTGTCGACCATCCAAACCTATATTAAGATTAATTAAAATTACCACTGCACCGATATTTAATTATTCCTCAAGAATCTCAACGTCGTTGATCTTCACGCCTGGATATTCATGATTTACGGGATCCCGCTCGGGGATGGAAAACAAAACTTCTAATCCTTCTACAACCTCACCAAAAACGCTGTGTTTTCCATCCAACCAGGGTGTTGGCACATGGGTGATAAAAAACTGTGAACCATTCGTGTTCGGACCAGCATTTGCCATTGAAACTATCCCTGGTTTGTCGTGTTTTAACCTCTGATCAAATTCATCCTCAAAACGATAACCTGGTCCCCCTCTTCCTGTTCCTGTAGGGTCGCCAGCTTGGGCCATAAAGTCCGCAATTACTCGATGAAAGATCACACCATCGTAAAAACCCGCTTTCGACAGAAAAACAAAATTATTCACGGTTTTTGGTGTCAGGTGACTGAATAATTTGATTTTTATATCACCCTTATCCGTATGCAGTATTGCATGATAGGTCTTCCCTTCCCCTAAGATCATATCTGGTGGGTTTGCCCACTGTTTTTTCGGTTTTGCCATTAATCTAATCCTTATCGTTTTTTTTATTAATCTAAAATCTCATAAAGCTCAATTAAAACTCCGTTGGATGCTTTTGGATGGATAAACGCCAATCTACGACCTGGAAGTTCTTTGGCAACTTCGTCAATTAATCGAACACCTTTGGCTTTAAGATCAGCAAGTATCCCATCAATATCTTCAACCTCCACACACAAATGGTGCATCCCTTCTCCACGTTTTGCAAGATATTTAGCTAATCCACTTTCCATATCGGTCGGCTGAACGAGTTCAACTTCGCCTTCACCTACAGGTAGGAATGCAACCATTGAAGATTGCGAAGGCAAATCCTCAATATGATCCAGTGTTAACCCAAGTTGATCGCGCCAGAATTTGAGTGATTCTTCAATATTCTCAACAACAATGGCTACATGATTGATTTTTTTTATTTTTGACATGATTCCCTTCTTATTTAAATAAAGGTTGGTGGGTGGTATTGACCCCACACTGCACGCAAAACACCACAGATTTCACCCAGGGTGACATCATTTTCTGCACATTGAATAAACAAAGGCATTAAAGGTGCTTCGCCCCGCGCTGCGCTATCCAGGTTGCCTAGCAATACACTAACCCTTTCATTGTCACGCTCCGCACGCAATTTTGCCAATCGTCGCTTCTGATTTTCTTCAACCGCTGGATCTACCGTTAACGATTCCAATTCAATTTTTTCATCAACCAAAAATTCATTTACACCCACAACGATTTGTTCGCCTTTTTCAATTGCCCGTTGCGATCGGTAGGCTGCTTCCAAAATCTCATTTTGCATAAAACCATTATTTATCGCTTGCAAAGCTCCGCCCTGCGCGTCGATTTTTTCAATATAATCACTGGCAATTTTTTCAATTTGATCGGTTAGCATTTCAACAAAATATGAACCAGCCAGTGGATCAACACTATCAGCGACACCCGATTCATGGGCAATGATCTGCTGAGTGCGCAGAGCAACCCGCACTGATTTTTCAGTTGGAAGCCAAAGCGCCTCATCCATACTGTTCGTATGAAGAGATTGAGTGCCACCCAACACCGCTGAGAGTGCTTGCAAAGTGACTCTGATAACATTGTTTTCCGGTTGGTGGGAGGTCAATGTAGAACCCGCAGTTTGTGTATGGAACCGCAACCGACATGTTTTTTCATTCTTTGCACCAAACCTATTTTTCATAATGCGAGCATAAAGGCGTCGGGCAGCTCGAAATTTCGCGATTTCTTCAAAGAAATTATTATGGGCGTTGAAGAAAAAAGATAATTGATTGCCAAAATCATCAACCTCCAAACCAGCATCAATCGCAGCCTGAATATAAGCAATGGCGTTGGCTAAAGTGAAAGCCACCTCTTGTGCAGCTGTAGAGCCAGCTTCTCGAATATGATAGCCAGAAATACTGATTGTGTTCCAGGATGGGATTTCTTCCTGACAGAAACGAAAAACATCGGTGATCAATCGCATGGAAGGTTCTGGCGGAAAGATATATGTCCCTCGTGCCACATACTCTTTCAAAATGTCATTTTGGATCGTTCCGCGCAATTGTTTCAAGGCAGCACCTTGTTTCTTGGCAACAGCAATATAAAACGCCAGCAATATCGCTGCTGGCGCGTTAATTGTCATACTGGTCGAAACTTTGTCTAATGGAATCTCTTTAAACAAAATTTCCATATCCTGCAAAGACGAGATCGAAACGCCAACCTTCCCAACCTCCCCTTGTGCCAGAGCGTCATCTGCGTCATAACCGATTTGCGTAGGGAGGTCAAAAGCAACAGATAAGCCAGTTTGTCCTTGTTCCAAAAGATAGCGATACCGTTGATTTGATTCTTCAGCAGTGGCATATCCAGCGTATTGTCGCATCGTCCAAAATCGACCACGATACATCGTTGGTTGTACCCCACGTGTATAAGGATATTCCCCCGGAAAACCTAAATCTTCCATATAGTCCCGAGTTTCTGTTGGAACTAAAACTGCTGGAATTTCAATACCAGAAGTATTTGTGAAATATGTTTTTCTTTCTGGAAAACGGTTGATCAATGGTCGATAAACACCATTCTCCCAACGTTCTTTCTCGTTTTCTAATGCCATAAGCACCTCTATTTTGTTGATCCAATTTTTACTAGTATACCCGAAATTAGATGCATATCTTGTCCGCAAAAATGCGAGTGACCGGTTGCCCACAACCCTACTTTCGAGTAGAATTTACTGGCTTGTTCGTTGTACCCTTCGAACAAGACAAAGATAAGATAAACGAAAGGGCTTGTAAAAATGAAAGTATTATTGATCAAAGATGTATACAAATTAGGACGTGCAGGGGAGATTAAAAAAGTCGCAGCAGGTTATGGGCGAAATTATCTGATACCCCAAGGCTTGGCAATTCCAGCATCAGCAGGTGCAATGCAACAAGCTGATCGGATTAAAGCTAAAGCAACCGAACGACGTGCGGCACTTAACGAAGAATTAAGTGCTGTTGCTGATGTTCTAAATGGAAAGACGTTGGCATTCCCCGTGAAAGCCGGTGAAACAGGACGCTTATATGGCTCGGTTAGCGCAGATGAAATTGTTAAAACCATTCATCAAAATTACCAGATTGACCTTGAAAGGCGTCAGGTAGAAACTGAACCCATTCGTCAATTAGGTTCTTACACTGTTCCAATTCACTTGACCATGGATCTTGTCCCAGAAATCACCGTGATTGTCCACCGTGAAGGCGAATTACCAGAATTGGAAACCAAAGAAGAGGCAGAATTAGACACAGCAAATGGTGAAGAGGAATTGGTTCCAGAAGAAGAAATGGCAGCAAACCTCAACGAAGACCAATTAGACGTTGAAAGTGATGCTGAGTAATCATACTCAATAGCAAGAATCAACACGAATTCAACCGGCCTGTTAATTGTCTTCCCAACAGGCCGGTTCTTTTTTAGAATATAATACTTTTATGGAATTTTCGATTGGAGCACAATTAAAACAAATTCGAGAGTCCCAGGGAATAGATCTGGAAACAATCGCCCAAAAAACACACATCTCTGTGGCTTACTTGCGAGCGCTGGAAGCAGGCAATCTTGATTTATTACCCTCTAAGGTTCATGTAAGCGGGTTTTCCCGTTTATACGCCCATGAACTAGGTATTGAATTAGACGATCTCTCCGTTTCGGGATATCACCTTACGAAGGATAAGCACGCGCAACCAATAACAGAAAAAGGTGAATTTTCCGTTGAAGACCAACCAGTTACTGATGACAACCCCACAATCCCAGTAACTGAGATTTCTCTTTTGGACCGCGAAACTTTCGTTGAAGATGTTTCTTCAATTGCAGAACCCTCACCAGAAAACATACAAGTCGGTATTGACCTTCCAGAACCAGTTCTAAAAGATTCAGAACACATTTTAATAACTATTGGCGAAAAAATAAAAAAACAGCGCCAATTGCATGGCTTATCAATAAATGAGGTTTATGAAAACCTTCACATACCGACCCAACACCTTATGTCGATAGAGTCAGGCCGATTTGAAAAATTACCTTCACCAACACAGGCAAAAGGATTGTTGGTAAACTATGCAGTTTTTCTAAATCTGGATACCGAAGCCTTACTAACAGACTATGTTGAAGCACTTCAATTACGTCGCCTTGAAAAACAAGAACTTGAAACTAAAAAAGAAAAACATCTAGCTCGTGAACTGTCACCGAATGCATTGCGAGTAAAGAATTTTTTGACTCTGGATCTCTTAGTTATCGCAATCTTATTCCTGGCTTTTTCTACCTTTGTTATCTGGGGCGTGAACCGTATTCTCGCTAACACAAAAACTGAAGTTGTTGAAGATGACATCCCTGGAATTTCTGATGTTCTTCTAGCAGCAGAAACACCTACTCTAATCCCAACAACTGATATTAAAACTACCGTTGAAACAGAAAATGAAGAGGACGATGAAGAAAACCTGGCAACAGAACTTGAAGAAGAACCCCTTTTTCCTTTCATAGAAAGTTCAGATCCGATAAATATTATTCTAATTCCTCGCCAACGATTGTGGGTTCAGGTAACTGTAGACGGCAAGCAAGTATTTCAAGGGCGTTTAATTCCTGGCAATGCCTATGAATATTCGGGACAAGAACAAATCGATATTCTCACAGGAAATGTCGGCGCTTTACAAGTCTTATTCAACAATCAAGAGATTGGTTCCCAGGGGCTTTTAGGTCAGGTTGCCAACCTTAGCTTTACCACCAAAGGTCTGGTGCTACCCGCCCCAACGAGTACTCCTGTTTCCACATCAACACCTCAAATTACACCAACACTTTTGGAGAGTGATGGCTAAACGCATTAAAGGTACTTATCATCTGGTTTCACTTGGCTGCCCAAAGAATCTCGTTGATTCAGAATCGATGGCTCGATTATTAAACCAACGCGGGTTAAAAGCTGTTGATACCCCACAAGGATCCGAATATCTAATCGTCAATACTTGTGGATTTCTCGCTGCTGCCCGCGAAGAAGCAATTATGATTCTTTCAGATTTAGCCAATAAGAAAAAGCCCTGGCAGAAATTGATCGCAACGGGTTGCATGCCTGAACTGCACTGTGATGAATTGATAAAATCGGTTCCGAATTTAGATGGTATTTTAGGCACCAAAAATTGGATGAATATCCTTAATGTTGTTGATTCACTCCAACACCAGCACCAAAAGAGCTTGTATAAACCCTGTTTCACAGATGCGCCCATTGAAAACAACCTAACTCATCCACATCGTGTTGCGATCCAGGGAGGTAGCGCTTATATAAAAATTGCGGATGGCTGCCGCAGGGCATGTGCATATTGTTTGATTCCACAAATTAAAGGGAAGCTGATCAGCCGCCCAATTGATGAAATCATATTTGATGCAAAAACTCTGCAAGATCAAGGTATTAAAGAGATCATCCTGATAGCGCAGGATACAACTGACTATGGTCACGATTTAGGAATGCAAGATGGTTTGAGTCAATTATTAGAAGCCTTGCTCAAAGCAGTCCCGCACATTCCCTGGATCCGTTTGATGTACGCTTTTCCAGGATATGTAACAAAGAACCTAATCCAACTGATGAAAAACGAGCCGCAAATTTTGCCTTACTTGGATATTCCCCTTCAACATGCGGCCCCAAATGTACTGCGAGCCATGCGCCGACCATCTGATATTAATGCCATAAACCATTCCATCGCGCACATTCGATCTGAAATAGAACAAATTGCTCTGAGAACAACCATGATTGTTGGCTTTCCTGGCGAAGATGAGACTGCCTTCCAAAGACTTATCGACTTTGTTCAAACAACACAATTTGACCATTTGGGGACGTTTCTTTACTCATTTGAGCACGGAACCCCTGCTGAAAACTTAGGCGACCCAATACCAGAAGAAATCAAAGCTGAACGCGCAGAACATCTTATGAAAATCCAAGCCGAGATCTCATTGGCAAGAAATCAGTCCTTTGTTGGGCAAGTAATGGATGTATTAATCGAAGGCATCGATGTAGAAAACAATATTTCTATTGGTCGATCTTATCGCGATGCCCCAGAGGTTGATGGGTTGGTCTTGATTAATGGAAAAGCTCACATAGGAGATTTAGTATCAGTAAAAATCACAGGTGCAATTACCCACGACTTGTTTGGTGAGCTTTGCTAATTATTTCGACAACAAAAAGACTTATCACAAATTCAATAAATTTCAATTCTACATTTATTTTTAAAAATCAGTTTCAAACCTAGCCAAATCCGTTCTGTTTATTTGACTTCAGGTCTTCTTTGAAATATTGGGAAACCTTTCAAAACCCTTAAAATTTTAATCGGGTCGAATGAGGTCTGTGTCGTAACCTATATTACTCGAATATCCCCCTGAGCAATATGTAAACAACCTCATTTCGAGATTTGTTATCCGCCTGGAGAACCAGGTGGTTCCTCCGTAGGTTCCACCGTAGGCTCTGGAGTGGTATCTTCACCGCTTGGTGTGGGTGTTTGTTCAATAATTTGTGTATCTTCTGGGGGTGCAGCACCACTCAGGCAAGCTTCAGCTGCTTCTTGTGACAATGACCGAGCAGAAGGGTCTTCACTAATCGAAAGTGCTTTTTCAAAAAATTCCTGGGCTAAACAATATTCACCTGCAGCAAGCAGCTGAGTCGCATATTCAATTGAGCCAATCCGATATCGTTCAGTTGCAGTCATGAAAGTACCATCATGCAAATTTGGTAGATGCGGATATATTTGTTCAAAATAATACACAACCTGATACCAATCTACATCCCAATAACTGGCGCCAGTTATGTACAGCCGAGTCCACGTGCGCAAACCTTCAGCTCTTGAATCTAAAGGTGCAAAACGTTCAGCCAAAGTGAGGTCAAATAACCCCGGTTCTAAACTTCCCTCGGCAATTATCTTTTGTATTCCTCGATTGCGCAGTGCCATATACAGAAAACCATCCACCTGAACACTTCGGAATGATAAATCATTCTCCCGTAATGCCTGAATGGTTAGAATTGCATCTTCCCAGTTTCCGTTAATGATTAATTGTTGGGCTGAATCAAACAACTCCTGAACCCCTCGTAAATCCGGGGTCGGAGTAAATACAGGCACTGTCACAGTTGGTGATGGTTGTGGTACCGGTGTTTTCTGAGAACTGATTTCCAACAGGGCATGGCTATAGAGTTCACCGACCTCAGCCAATTCGGCTTCCGTGAGGAAATCCGTCATTTCATCTAAAATCCAATCCAGTCGGTTCAGCGCAATCTCATAGCGTCCTTCTGTAATATCCTGGCGCGCACCATCCAGCTGTGATTGCACCTTGGGCGCTGCTTGACTCTCTGACAGGGCTACTCGATCTTTAATGCCCCGCGCCGCTCCTGTGACCGTACCTAACACAAAAAAGATTAAAACCAGGATAAAAGCCATTAGAAACCATGCAGATCGGCGTTCAAAAAATTTCTTTTTCCGTTTGTTTGCCTTGCTTCCTGGATTCTGCATTTGCGTCGTGTTTTCTGTATCTTCCATGGGCAAAATTATACCTCAGCCAGTTTAAAGATGGATTAATTGGCGTATTTCTTTCCATATTGGCACCGCGCCCGCCAAAATACCAACCGCTATTGCTAATAGGGATAAGACCAATGACGAAACCGGAATTGGCAAAACATACATCACCAGCCAAATCCCAACGCCAGCCAGCATGGCACTGACAATAGATCGAAAAACTGAACCCATCAACCGAAATTTTTCAGGTAACTGGTGATTGAGCAATACAAAAAGGCTTACGCCTTGAATACTGTATGAGATCGAGTTGGCTAATGCAATCCCACTAAAAGACATTCTCCCCATCAAAACAATTGCTGACCCAAGATAAACCAAAAATCCTAATGCTGATATTAGCATTGGCACCCGCGCATTTTGACGAGCAAAAAATGAGCGCACCCCTAATTCCACAAGATTATGTCCCAACAGTCCCACCATAAAAGCTTGAGCAGACCATAGGATCATTTGTGAATCATTCAAACTGTAACCAAAAGCCAGTTGAATTAAAGGAAGGCTTGCCAGAGAGATGATTACCGCTATTGGCAACGACAAAGCAATCATCACTTTCAAAGATCGTTCAATGGTGTTTTTAAATGTTTTTAACTCACCAGCTGCAACGTGGTCCGACAGGGTTGGCAATAATGCGGTTCCTATTGCTGTGCCAATCATCGTCTGAGGCACCTGTTGAATCCACCAACCGAAACTCAAAGCAGTCACAGAACCTTCAGGCAAACGCGATGCGAGGTTATCCTGAGCCACAAAGATCAATTGAATGAACACCATATTGACCAGTCGCGGACCCATTAATTTTAATACCTTGCGCACCGATTCATCTTTAATGTTCAGACTGGGATACCACTTGAACTTATGTTTACATAAGCCCGGTACCTGAATGAATAAGTGTAATGCAGCGCCAATAATCACACCATAGACCAGACCGTGAATCCCCATTCCTAATGCTGGAAATTGAACACCGCCTATACGATAACCAACATCAGGCGCCAATATCACGGCACCAAAAATCCTACCTGCATCATAGACTATTGGCGCTAAAGCAGGAAGAAGAAAGTGTTGATTAGCTTGCAATCCAGCTATTACCAAACCACTAATCGAAAAGATCAAAGTGGCTATCAAGTTCAGCCGCATTAATTGCACTGCTAAATCCTGCTGTTCAGAAGTAAAACCAGGTGCGATACCTAACTCCCAGCGCACCAAAGGTTCGGCAAAAATTGCAATCAATAAAGCCAAGACTGCTGTAACAATAAATGCAAGGTTTGCTATCCTTGAAAACAATTTCCATGAAGCCTGTTGTCCGTTTTTCAACAATGTTTCAGAAAGAATTGGAATAAAAGCAACTGCCAGTGCCCCGCCAGAAATTAAGGCAAATAAAAGATCGGGCAAATTGTTTGCGGCATTAAAGACATCCAACTCAGCAGAAATACCAAATTGCCGACCGATAATAATAGTCCGCACAATCGCAACTAATTTCCCAACACCGAAAAATACAAATAAAAGCAATGAAATACGGCTCAGCTGGCTGGTTTTTTTCATATTTCTCCAATTCTCTTGCGGTAAACTTGTTAGAATTATGCCATATTACCCTGTCTTCGACCAGTTAATAATTTTTGCACAACAAGCAATCTAATGAAATGTTACAATTAAAATCATGGTAGGGTCAATCAAAACCGGAATGCTCTATATTGTTGCCACGCCAATTGGCAATCCAAAAGATATTACTTTACGCGCGCTAGATATCCTTAAAGAAGTCGATGCAGTCATCTGTGAAGAATATCGCCAGGGCAGTCGCCTTCTTTCTAAATTAGGAATTGAGAAAGAATTACTGACGTTAAATGAGCACAACGAAACCGAAGAATCTACAAATATCATGTTGCGTTTGGCAAAAGGGGAATCAATGGCAATCATCTCCGATGCTGGAACACCAGTCTTTGCAGATCCTGGAAAGCATTTACTGGAAGTCCTTTACTCTGCCGGTATCCCAATCTCTCCAATACCCGGTCCATCATCGTTAATGGCGGCATTGTCATTATGTGATTTCTCAATCGATCGGTTTGTCTTTGCTGGATTCCCACCAGTTAAAAGTCATCTACGTTTAGGGTTCATCGCTAAATATAAATATGAAACGGTGCCAGTTATTCTGATGGACACTCCTTACCGACTGACAAAATTGTTAAGCGAAGTACAATCAGTTTTCGGAAAACATCAGGACATTCTTCTAGCCTGTGATCTTACATCTAAAAAAGAAGCGGTTTTTCGTGGGCGTATTGAAGATATCCTGCCTAAAATTGCTGGTCAAAAGCGTGAATTTATCCTCATCCTTAATCTCAACCGGTCTAAAAGGACTCGCTAATGGATAATTCAACTTTAATGGGAATTCGAAATAAGCACCTTGACCTGCCTGCATTTTTGCCCGATGCAACCTTAGGTTATGTGCGTGCTGTTGATTCACGTGACCTGGAAAATATCGGCGTTCAGGCTCTGGTGATGAACACTTTTCACCTGATGCAAAAACCAGGATCAACCACCATTCAGGCTTTTTCAGGTTTGCACAATTTTGCCGATTGGCATGGTGCCATCATCACCGACTCTGGCGGATTTCAGGCTTACTCATTGATCCACCAATCAGATCAGTTTGGTAGCCTTTCCGATCGCGGTATCTTGTTTCGTCCCGATGGGAAAGGAAGGAAGTTTCTTCTATCGCCAGAAAAAAGTATCCAGCTTCAATTCAGCTACGATAGTGATGTGATAATTTGTTTGGATGATTGCACCCATGTTGATGCTTCCCGTGCCGTTCAAGAAGTCAGTGTGTCTCGAACATTGAACTGGGCAAAGCGCTGCAAGGATGAATACAATTTACAACTCGAACAACGAAAAATTTCTGAAGTAAAACGCCCCTTGATTTTTGGCGTGGTCCAGGGCGGGGACTACACCGATCTGCGTCAAAAGTGCGCCGAGGGCTTACTGGAAATCGGTTTTGACGGATTTGGATATGGTGGATGGCCATTGGATTCACAGGGGCAATTGCTGACGGATATTGTAGCTCTGACACGTGAGCTAATACCCAACAGCTTCCCCATGCATGCACTTGGAATTGGCCACCCAATCAACCTTGTTAAAACCTACCGTTTGGGTTACCAACTGTTTGATTGTGCCCTACCAACCCGTGATGCACGTCATGGACGCCTGATGCGATATACGGTCCCACATAATGATCCGCTGCGGAGGGAAGATTGGCTGGAATATGTGTACATCCAGGATAAAAAGCATATTAAAGCCGATTTGCCAGTTTCAGATGTTTGCAATTGTCCTGTTTGTCAATATTACAGTATTGGATACTTGCATCACCTTTTCAAAACTGGAGATTGGCTCTACCAGCGTCTGGCTACTTTGCACAATCTGCGCTTCATGACTCAGCTTACAGAAAGGTTGCGAGCGAATCGTGAATGACTCACAACTCGAGCACCTTGTCAATCAGGTACGGTCCAGTTCAAAATACGAACGCGTAAATTCTCTTCTTGTCAGTCGGCTTTGTAAGGAGGCACTTGTTGCTGGTTTGTCTGGAAAAACTGCAATTAAATTTGTCCGTAATAAACTTCATCAGGTTGGCGGTGCTTATTTCACAAGGAAAGCAGATTATCGCGCTTTAATACCATCGCTTGAACAATGCTCCACTGAATTATTTTCTGCCGAAATCCAGGGGTTTTCCCGTCAGACAATGTTACACCACGCTTCCACGGCTGAACGTCTGCCCATTATTGAAACCTTTTATCACACCTGCTTGGCATCAATTTCACCAATTGTTAGTATCAGCGACTTAGCCTGCGGATTAAATCCATTAGCACTCCCATGGATGCCCCTAGCCGATAATTTCCAGTATTATGCATGTGACATTTACGAGGATATGCTGGAATTGATTGCTGCTTTTTTTGATCATTGCAAGGTAAAAGGCCAGGTTGCTCCCTGTGATTTGATAGCAAAGGTGCCATCGAAAAAAACACAGGTTACATTTTTGCTTAAATCAATTCCATGTCTGGAACAAATGGATAAATCCGCTTCCAAACGTTTACTCGAAAATATTCTTTCAGATCACATATTGGTAAGTTTCCCTGTTCATAGCCTTTCAGGTCGAAGAAAAGGTATGCCGTCATTTTATAAAAACCATTTCCTTTCATTAATCAGCGGGAAACCATGGTCTGTTCAAGAATTTCATTTTCAAACGGAGATTGCCTTCTTAATATCGAAATGAACATCGACGATCTATACCTTCAGGAATTGGTAATACAAATTTCCAACACCAGGAAATACCGACGCTTGGGACTGAACAAATCCACCATTGAAAATTTAATCCAGCAGGAGGCAATACAGCAAACTTCGCAAAAAGCACTGGTCAAAGCAGTTAAACAAAAACTTCATAATATTGTGGCACCCTATTTGGATTCTCTCGATTATTCATCCTTATCACAAAAACTCAACAATATCCAGGACTGTACAATTTATTCCCAACAAATAAGAAGTTTTTGCCTGATGGCACTTTCTCAACACGCATCCACAGCAGAACGTATCCCTGTATTAGAAAGTTTTTTTATCCAGCTTTTCGATGCATCTGGAAAACCAGGGGTAATTATCGACCTCGCTTGCGGATTAAATCCACTTGCATTCCCTTGGATGGGGCTACCAACTACTGTCCACTATTATGCCTACGATATTATCCAGCCACGTGTGGACTTCATAAACCAATTTTTTAAAAAGATTGGTTTAGCACCATTAGCTGAAAACCGCGATATTTTAGTTAACCCTCCAAAACTATCAGCAGATCTGGGATTATTTTTTAAGGAAGCGCATCGCTTCGAAAAACGCCAACCTGGATCTAACCGTAATTTCTGGAATGCACTCAATGTTAAAAAACTCGCCATATCATTACCTGTTACAGATCTTTCTGGCTCCCATAGCCTGTACGAACGCCATAAAAAATTAGTTAATAATAATCTCCCCGATTCGATACCGATTCAAGAAATTGTGGTCGGAAATGAACTCATTTTCCTGATAGACAAAACGCATGAGAATTAATATGGCTGCTTATGTTAACGAGGAATTCGCTAAAAGCTTGGAGCGTTTTTCAAATATCCTCACATTTGCAGAATTACAAGAAATTCAAACCATTCAGAATGCCCCTCTTCCCACAGGATTGCGGCTAAATTCCCTTAAATCCAACCCCGCCCTGACAATCCAATCCCTGGCTGATCGTTATGGTTGGGATATAGAACCTATTACTTACTGCAATAATGGCTGGCTGATAAAATCGGCTGCTACCCCGCCTGGAACAACCATCGAACACCGCATGGGTAGCTTCTATCTTCAAGATGCGGCTTCAATGATTCCTGTTAGTTTGCTGGAATTTGATGTGCCGAACCCAATTATCCTCGATATGGCAGCCTCTCCAGGTGGAAAGACAACCCATCTGATCGACCGTTCACTGGATCGCGGATTTGTGATTGCCAACGATGGCAGCCAAAGTCGTATACCTGCTTTACGCTCTGTCATCTCCAATTGGGGTGGTATCAACCAAATCGTTACCAATTTCCCAGGAGAATCTTTTGGGAAATGGTTCCCAGAGACTTTCGATATTATTTTGCTGGATGCACCCTGTAGTATGGAGAACCTCAGACCCACCCCCGCCCACCCCCTGCGGGATACAAGCGTTTCTGAACGGTTGCGTTTACAAGAAAGGCAAATCCAATTATTGATCAGCGGGTTAAACGCCTTAAAAATCGGTGGGCAACTTATTTATGCAACCTGCTCGTTAGCTCCAGAAGAAGATGAAGCTGTTGTAAATAGGGTTCTGGAACACTTCCCTGGCGATTTTGTCGTGGATGACGTTTCTGACAAGCTACCTTTCAAAGTGCCAGGTTTAACTGCTTTTGATGATCAAGCATACGATCCCTCACTAAAAAACACACTGCGTTTATGGCCGCACCTTACCGGCATGTCAGGCTTCTTTTGCGCACGTTTGAAAAAAATTAGCCCAATGCCAATTACAACTGAAGCGCCGCCTTCTCGCGATTTTTCACGCACTCAACTCCAAAATATTATCCCGGTCACCCAGAATCAGATTTTAAACCAAATTAAGGAAAATTTTGGTTTTGAACTTGAAAGCACAATCTCTGCCTTTAACTTAAATTTGTTTTTCCGTCATGAAAACATTTTTTTAATCCCCACAATCTACTATCAACGGTTTAACACATTGCCTTTTGAATATATCGGCATGCGCATCGGGCAGTGGATCAACGAGAAATTTCATCCCTCACATGAATTTGTCAGCCGTTTTGGCCATGAATTTACGCGCGGGAAAATAAAACTCAATTCTGCTCAGATCCCTCAATGGCTTGACGGTCGAGATATTCGTAACCCACAGGTGGATCTTCGCCGTCTGGGGCAGTATTTCCTCGTTAGTGATGAAATTGGACGCAATTTAAGCGCGGGAAAGCTGCTCCCCAAGCGCCTTAGGAATCTCCTCCCCCATAGTTGACATATTATAATCGAGATACAATTCTCGGTTTAAATTAACCCCACCATAAATTCCACGATACTTCTCCGGCAGAAGGTCTGCTATTTCTAGCATAATCGCATCCGTCATTCCTTGTAGAACGATTTTATTCTTTTCCTGCCCTTCAAATTTGCAGTAAAAGGGTTTTCCAACCCTTACTTTAAATGGTGTACGTTTAAATCGGCGTAGGTTTTCTTTAAAATCTTCATGTCCATAATATACAACCGGAAGAATAGGCACTTTTGTTTTTCCTGCCAAAATCGCTATTCCAGGTTTTCCCTGATTCAAAATTCCATCCCCTGAACGGGTGCCTTCTGGGGCGATGGCTAATATTTGATGCTTTTCTAGTAATGCATCTTTAGCTATTTTAAATGCGTTAAAATCTGCCACACCTCGATCAATCGGGATCCCACCCCACAAGGTAAACAAAAAAGCCATCAATGGTTTATCCCAGGTTTCTCGCTTCGCAAATCCCGTAAAAGAGCGTGAGCCCATATGAGTGATAAGTACCGGTGCATCTAAGAAATTGACATGATTAACAGCCAGAATGAGTGGCCCTTTCTTGGGCACCTTTTTCAACTCCGAGACATCAATTTTCATTATAAAAAATAAGATGATTCGAATTATTGAATTAACTATCCAGGTTAATGGGGTCTTCATTTAGACACCAGCCTTATTGCCCGAGGGAAAATTTCAACTTCCAAGCTTTCACCCGCTTCACAAATTGTTTCACCATCAGCATGTACGGGTAATGTGCCGGAAATTGCGTTGATTTTAATCGTTTTGCCCATTGGCATTTTGATCGCAGGATGGGAACCATGTGTACCAGACATAACTTTGGGGAACAAAGCCAACACTTGCCACCGGGTTACCTGTCCGGCGATGCATAGATTAAATATTCCATCATCAGGTTCTGATTCGGGCGCAAACATAAAGGACCCACCCATTCGACGACCATTCAAAACGGACACAAGAAGACAGGGTTGTTCTAATACTTCTCCATCTATATCAAGACGAATCGTCGGGGCATTAAAGAACAAAAAAATTGTTTTCAATGCAGCAATCAGATATCCTGGTATCCCACCGATAAATGAGGGTAATTTCGCCGCCTCAAATCCAACTACAGTATCAAAACCAATCCCGATCCCATTGCCAAAAAACCGACCATCGGGATAGTCGCCACCTTTCACAAAACCAATATCAATATCTCGAGAATTTCCATTTGCCAATAACTGACAAGCAGATTGTAGGTCCTGAGGAATACCCATACCATAGGAAAAATCATTTCCACGCCCAACGGGTAATACCGCCATTTTTGGTAATGCCTCGTATTTTTCCCCTGACAGCATTAACCCATTGATGACTTCATTTACTGTTCCATCCCCGCCAACGGCAACCACAGTATCATAGTCGCCATTGCAGGCATCTTTTGCCAGCTGGATGGCATGTCCGGGAAATTCTGTTTTGATAATTTGATAATTCAGATCAAGCTCGTTGATAATTTTTTCAATTTCGGGCACCAGCTTATTGACCACACCTTTATGGGCAGTCGGATTGATGATCATATAAATTTGTTTCAATATAAATTCCTGTTCTTATGATAATTACTCATTAAAACACTTAATAAAGCATAAAGTTACAGAATGATATCACATTTTTATGAATTAAAAATTGTTAAGCTCATAAAGTACCAAAGCAGGAAAAATAATCGCTGCTGTTTCCATCCGCAATATACGTTCACCTAAAGATACCACCTGACAGCCAGCTTGCTTTGCTGCAATCACTTCATCCTCAGAAAAACCTCCCTCAGGACCCACAAACAAAGCGATCGAACCACCCGAAAAATGTTGTTTCAAACTCTTTAGTTTGAGCTCTTTCTCGGATGTGCCTTCCCAAGCCAGCAGACATAACTCATGTTCGGACCGCACATGAGATAAACAGGCGCTTAAAGAATCTGGTTGATTAAGGACAGGCAGCCTGCCACGTCCAGATTGTTCTGCAGCTTCTTTTATAATTTGTTGCCAACGTTTGTTTTTATTTTCTGATAGTTCGGTCTTGGTTACCAACGTTCGCGAGGACACAAAAGGGGAAAATGCTGAAACGCCAATTTCCGTTGCCTTTTGTAAAATCCATTCCACCTTTTCACGAGCCGTTAAACCAAAAAACAACGAGATTTTAATTTTGGGTTCTGTATGAATCATTTGTGAAGATATAATTTCGCCGACAAGGAGTGCTCCAGCAGAATCAATCCGTAAAACAACAGTATATAGCATTCCGTTATTATCCAGAACAGCCACTTTTTCACCTGCACCTAGTCTTAATACACGCATAATCTGATACGCAACTTCGGTCGGGAAGAATACCTGTTTCCCTTGGATCGAGTCTGGTGTTAAAAAGAAGTGATACATTTAAAGGTATACTTAGCCTGTGGTCAAATTTGGAGCTATTCGTGGAAGAAAAGAACAATCACTCTGGATCACAGTCCTTTCAATATCTTGATATTATCACAGTTATTTTTGTTTTGGTGCTGGTTCTTAGTAACATTGCTTCATCAGCCAAAGTGATTGATTGGGGTATTCGCCTGGGAAATCTGAATCTCAGTTTTGATGCCGGGACCATTCTATTCCCAATTAGCTATATCATCTGTGATGTTTTAATGGAGGTCTACGGTTACAAACGCTCTCGCCGCATTATTTGGATTGGTTTTGGAGCTCTGGCTTTCAGTGCGCTGGTTTTCTGGTTTGTTCAGGTACTTCCCGGTGAAGCCACCTGGCAATCCAACATTGGTCAAGAAAGTTTTAACAAAATTTTGGGAAGCATGAGCTCAGGCGCCATCGTCGTTGCCAGTTTAGCCGGTTACTTTGCAGGTTCTTTTTCAAATGCCATCATCATGGCCCTTATGAAGGTACTAACCAAAGGCAAACTCCTTTGGGTTCGTACAATCGGTAGCAGTGTCGTGGGACAAGTACTTGATACCTTTTCGTTTGTATTCATAGCTTCTGCTTTGGGTGTTTTTCCATGGAACTTGCTTTGGAGCCTAACTGTTACAAATTACATCTTTAAACTTCTCATCGAGATATTCGTCACACCAATTACTTATCAGGTCGTAAAGGTATTAAAACGCAAAGAAGGTGTAGATATTTTCGACGACAAAACAAATTTATCACCCTTCAAGTTTTCATAACTATATCTAGCGGGCACCCTCAATCACCACCGTGTATTCACCACGAGGTGTCTCCAGATTTACAACATCAAGCAATTCACTTAATCGCCCCCTTTGAATACTTTCAAACTTTTTCGTCAAATCATTTGCGAGTGCTGCCTGGCGATCTCCTAAAACTGCGATTGCATCGGTCAGAAAGGCCTGAATCCTGTGGGGGCTTTCGTAGAAGATCAAAGTATGAGGCGATTCTGCGTCAATACCAATAAATCTTCGACGAGGACCCGATTTGCGAGGTGAAAAGCCTTTATATGTAAAACTATGTGCAGGCAAGCCTGACAATATCAAAGCCAAAACCAGAGCACTGGGGCCCGGGACCGCTGAGACCGGAACATCATGGGCAATTGCAGCCTGAACCAGTGAATAACCGGGATCAGAAATGCCGGGCGTTCCTGCACTGGTAACAACAGCAATGGATTGCCCCTCCAAAAGCAGACCGATCAGTTTGGGCACAACCTTCACTTCGTTAAAAGCATGGTAGCTTTTTTGTGGTTTGTGAATATCATAGTGACTCAACAAAATTGAGGTCTTCCGTGTGTCCTCACTGGCAATCAAGTCAACAGATCGTAGAACTTCAAGTGCTCGCAATGAAATATCGCCTAAGTTGCCAATTGGGGTAGCTACTAAATAGAGCATCAGAAACACCTTCCATCGAGATAATTGCACACTTCATTAATTGCCTGATGTGTATTGATAAATTGCACTGCATGCATACCAAATTCGCGAGCAGCTACTACATTTTCCAAATAATCATCCAGTAACAAGGATTGTTCGGGTTTGGTTTCAAGACGTACCATGGCAATTTCAAAAATTCGATGGTCTGGTTTGATTACCCCTTCTTCCGCAGAAATGATTATTTCATCTACCAATACATTTAAATGATAGGTTTCTTCCATTAAGCGCCTTGTTTGATCCCCAGCATTACTTAATATCGCAGTTTTATATTTCCCACGTAATTTTGCAATAAAATCGATAATGGCGCTGTTTAATTGACGTTGTGAGGACATCTTTCTTCGAAAATATTGGATAATCATGGGGCTAATGTGCCACTTTTCAGCCATCTGATGCCACAAAAAATCTTCTGTCAAATTTCCCAAACAGATGTCTTTAATTAATTGAGATCCATGTGGATTTTCCAGCATTTCCAAGACCTCTGATTTGTGTTTCCCGCCAAAAACTTTTTTCCAAATTTTTAATTGGCGCCCATTGGGTTGCTTAATAAGCACGCCACCTAAATCAAAGAAAAGAGTATTAATCATCGTTATTCCAAAATTCTGATATTGTTTTTGTTTTATCTAATTGTACCGAATGAATCTGTTTCAATTATAAACATGGCTTGTCGCAATTTATAAGAAAATTTTTCTAGTTTGTTGACAATGCAGATTAGTTGTTCCCCAAAGATGGTAACAATATGAAATATCCAATTGTTTTTAAAATATCATTATCGCTTTAGCGATAATTTTTCTATTAACAATGCGTAAAAGAGTACAATGGGAGGTGACTGGCTTTATAATATTTATCTTGATTTCATTTTTTAATAATTAAACGAAAAGAGAAGTGATTATGGAAAGAACCGTTCCGATCAGAGCATCTGATGAAATTGACCTCTATATCCGCACAATATATTCCCTGTTGCGTTCGACAACTCGAGTGCGCATCCGTTCTCTTGAAGAAGTTCATGCAGGAATGAATTCTTCTCTGCATCCACTTGCCCGTCAAGGACAGCCGGATATTTCCTCCTTTATTTATGCAAATTTACGTTTGCCAGATTGCATGCCAGAAGTGCATACAGTCCTTCTAGGGCAGAGTCTCACGGTTTTTGAGAAATCTGGTTACCACCAAATAAAAAGTTGGGTTGAGGTTGGTGCGCGTGCACGACGGCGAAGTTGTTTTTTTGATGGCAAAAGTATATTAGCCTGTTTTATCACCTCACGCTCGGACATTGATGATGTCGTCCCCGTATTAACTGCTTACCAGATTGAGTGGAACAAACTTCACTATCTATTGCACGAAGTAGAGGAAGATGACCTCACAGAAAGCGCACTTGAAGACCCTGCCATCTTCGAAAAGGTTGCATTGCAACTGAACATAAGTGTCAACGAGTTGAAGCGTTTAAAAGTCATTTGGGAAAAGCGTTTTTCCAATTTGCTCAATCAAATTAAAAAAAGAAGTTTTGATCTGGAAGTGCAACTTCTTAGCGGATCGCTCAATGAATATCGACGAGCAACGCGTGATTGGTGGGATAATATCGCCTCGGCTTTTCCTGAAATCGCGAAACGTCCAGTCTATTTTGTCTCCAGTAATACGCACAGCATCCCAAATTTGTTGACCGGGTTTGCACTCACCCAGAAAGAACGCCTCTCTCATTTTCTCCATACAGCGGGTGATGAAGACTTATTAGCCGAATGGCACGATATAAATCAGCAAGAAACCCCTTCCCGTCCCGAAAATTTTCTCTATTATATTCTGAAGAAATACCAGGCAACGCCTGCAGGAAAAGATTTGATTGAAGCCCAGGCATTATTTGAAAAGGAAAATGGGATTTACAGGGTTCCCAGCGACCATGCTTTTAATATAGAAGCCCAAATTATCGATCTGGCGGTCCTCAACACAGAAACAATCGATCCCCGTCTTTCCCCGGTTGATTATTCCGAAAAAGGCACCGATTGGTCTTTTTTGAAATCAAGTAACGCCCTCATTTTAAATATCGATTACCCTCTTGGATTTGCGGCTTACAATCTTATGGTAAAAATTGCTGAACACATCAGCCCACTCTTGGGAATTTACATTATGGGGAAAGCAGCAACCCTTAATGGTCGGCGTGGAGATGTGATGATTCCAAATGTAACCTTCGATGAACATTCCCACAATACCTACATGTATCACAACTGTTTTTCAGCCAGGGATGTCAGCCCGTATATTGTCTATGGCACTGTTTTAGACAATCAGAAATCAGTATCGGTTTTGGGTACTTATTTACAAAACTCACGGGTTATGGAAGTGATTTATCGTGAAGGATACACCGATATCGAAATGGAAGCTGGTCCATATTTATCTGCTGTATCTGAATTATTTCGACCCACACGACATCCTGTTGATGAGATTGTTAATTTATATGGTGTCCCATTCGATTTGGGGATCCTTCATTACGCATCAGATACACCGCTGACCAAGGGTGGAAATCTCGGTGCGGGTGCCCTGTCGTATTTTGGTGTTGACTCCACCTACGCCACCTCGTTAGCGATTCTCAGACGCCTCCTGCAGCGAGAATATGACCGCGTTGTCTAGAATTTAAGAAAATTTTTCGCCAAATGATTTCAAAACAAACACGGACTAATTAACAACATTTTCCATTTTAGTGGTGAAACAATCAATCAAACCCAAAAATAATTAAAACTTTTTCTTTTCGCTGGATTGAGATATGCATTAAAGTCATTACAAGGGCCTCAGGTTTGAGGTAAATATTTGTTCACCGCTCACCCTTATTCAGGCCCTTGTTCTAATAATTCGTGATTCATTTTTAAAAACAGGAGGATGAATGCAAGATGTTCATCATTCCAATTGCTGTTGCAAACGTTCTGCCGTCTCCAGATAGGCTGCCAGCTTTTCTCTCTCTTTAGCAACCACATCAGAGGGAGCTTTTTGGGAGAAAGGGCTATTCAATAATTTTTCCAATCGCTCAATTTGTTCCTGTGTTTCCATAAGTTCTTTTTCTAGCCGGATACGTTCAGCTCCATAGTCCACCAAACCTTTCATAGGAAGGTGAATTTCTACCGACGCAACAACCAAAGTTACGTGTTCGTCCGAAGGTTCTACCGTCTCTTCAACAATCTTAATTTCTGTAGGATCAATTCCGGCTAGGGAGATAAAGGCTTGCTGCTGGCTATCAATCAGCGCCTTCTTTTCACCAGCGCCAATTATGCAAGAGATTTTTTTATGTGGTTCAACCTTGTATTCTGAACGAATATTTCGAATTGCTCGTACCATTTCCTGGATAAGTGAGAATTTATCAACCACTTCTTCTTCCCATCCTTCCATTGGCATTGATTCTGGCCAATGTGCAATAATCAAGGCATCCTCCCACCCTCCGTCTGGTGCGAATTTTTCAGATGTTTCCTGGCAGGCATTTTTTAAGTGACCCCAGATCTCCTCAGTTACAAAAGGAGTAAATGGGTGCAGAAATCGCAAACAAATGTCAAAAACTCTAACCAGAGTTTTAATTGTGTAAAAAGCGCGATTCCCACCCTCGGCGATCTGATACTTAGAAATTTCAACATACCAATCAGCAAAATCACCCCAAAAGAAATCATAAATCTGTCGGCCAGCTTCACCAAACTGATATGTTGAAAACAAGCGGTTGACGGTTTCGCTCACATGTTTCATGCGTGCCCAAATCCATTTATCTGCCAGGGTCCAATCTGGTTCTTCAGTGGGTTCAGAAGAAATGTTTTCCAGGTTGCGGATTATGTAACGGCCTGCATTCCATAATTTGTTGGCAAAATTCCGGTTTGCTTCTACTTTGCGCAATGAAAGGTTAGGGTCGTTTCCCGGTGTCGAGCCAACCAATAAGGTGAAACGAAGCGCATCCGTGCCGAGCTCATCCATCACCATCAATGGATCGATTACATTATTTCGGGTTTTGCTCATTATTTGCCCGTGCTCATCCCTGATCATGCCATGTAAATAAACAGTGTGAAATGGTGCCTCACCGGTAAACTCCAACCCGGTCATGATCATGCGTGCCACCCAGAAAAATAAGATGTCATAACCTGTTTCCATTACCGAAGTCGGGTAAAAATATTTCAAATCAGCAGTTCCTTCTGGCCACCCCAGGGTTGAAAAAGGCCATAATGCTGAAGAAAACCAGGTGTCCAGGACATCCGGGTCTTGTTGGATATTTGGACTGGAACAATGCTGACATTGCAAAGGGTCTTCACGGGATACCGTCATTTCATGACAATCATCACAATACCAAACAGGAATACGATGACCCCACCATAGCTGCCGGCTGATGCACCAATCCTGAATATTCTCCATCCAGTTGTAATACACTTTTTTAAACCGTTCGGGGATTATTTCAATCTCTCCATTTTTAACAGCATCGTGAGCAGCCTGTGCCATAGTGCTCACATCCACAAACCATTGTGTGGAAATCAATGGTTCTATCATCTCACCCCCGCGTTGAGAGCGCGGTACACTCATTATGTGGGGTTCAACTTTTATAACCAGACCAGCTGCACCCATATCTTCCCATAGTTTCTCGCGGCACTCCATGCGGTCCAATCCAACATAAGGCCCCCCATTTTCATTAATCGTAGCGTCTTTGTTTAGAATATTGATAAAAGCCAAGTTATGCCGTTCACCGATGATATAGTCATTGGGATCGTGTGCTGGTGTTATTTTAAGGGCACCGGTTCCAAAATCACGGTCAACATAATCATCAGCAATCACAGGAATTTCTCGTCCCAATATAGGAACCAGCGCCAATTTGCCCACCAGATGCTGATAGCGTTCATCTTCGGGATGAACTGCCACTGCTGTGTCGCCCAGAATTGTTTCTGGACGCGTGGTCGCTACCGGAATAAATTCATCGCTGCCTGAAATGCAATATTTAAAATAATATAATTTGCCGGGCTCTTCGGAATACACCACTTCCAGATCAGAAACAGCTGTTTGCAATCCGGGCGACCAATTGATCATTCGAGGTCCGCGATAGATCCAACCTTTTTCGTAAAGTAAAACAAAGGCTTCTCGCACAGCCCGTGATAACCCTTCATCTAGCGTAAAACGCTCGCGGCTCCAATCGCATGAAGCACCCAAACGCTGAATTTGCTGGGTGATGATTCCACCGAATTTTTCCTTCCATGCCCAAACGTACTCAAGAAATTTTTCTCTACCAACTTCTTCGCGGCTGGTGCCCTGTTCACGCAACATTGTTTCAACCTGCAATTGCGTGGCAATCCCCGCATGGTCTGTACCAGGTACCCATAAAGTGGGTTCGCCCTTCATTCGATGATATCGAATCATCAGGTCTTCCATTGACACAAACATCGCGTGTCCCAAATGCAAGCTGCCTGTGATATTCGGTGGCGGTATTGAAATCACAAAAGGTTTTTTGTTAGGATCAAATCCTGGTTCGTTAGGGTCGTTGCTGGGTTTAAAATAACCCCTCTCCCGCCACTGTTGATAAATACGTGCTTCAGTTGTTTTAAAGTCATAGGCTTTCGGAAGTTCTTTAGCCATCAGACATCCTCCTCAAAAATTCACATTCATTAAAAAAACCTTCCATCCCAGAGGACGAAAGGTTAATTCCGCGGTACCACCTCATTTCGCCAACATTCGCTGACGCACTCAATCTGGATAAAAAGTCCAGAAGCGCAATAACGGGCACAACCGTGCTGTTCTACTCACCCGGTTTTCATCAAAAAATTCGAACCTGGTTTTCTTCAGCATCTCTTTGCGGCGACTTCATCTACTCCTGGCCTGTGGATGCTTTCAGCCTACGGCAATCCTTCTCTGACAGGTGGAAATAAATTACTCTTCCGCTCGTTTCTTATATTATCAATATTATACCCAAAATATGATGGGTTTCAACGTATACTTAATTAGCGCTCCATTGAAACAACCTGGTCTTCCCAACGGTGCCACCCTGAGAATTTTTCGTCAATGATTTTCTTGCCATCTCCGGGACCTTCTAAACCCACCAGAGCCAGGTCCGCATCAACCATTATCCGAACCAATTCATGGAATTTCACCCTGGGCTCCCAATCGAGGAGTTTTTTCGCTTTTTTTGTATCTGCTTCCAAATAATCAACTTCAGTTGGACGGAAATAACGGGGGTCTATGCGAACATATTCTTGCCAATCTAAATTCACATAGCCAAAAGCTTCATCCAAAAACTCTTTGATCGTATGTGCTTCTCCTGTACCGACCACATAATCTTCAGGCTGCTCTTGTTGGAGCATCAAGTTCATCATCTCAACATATTCCGGCGCATAACCCCAATCTCTCCGAGATTCAAGGTTACCTAGATAAAGCTTTTTCTGATTGCCCGCCATAATGTTCGCCAAAGCTCTGGTGATTTTTCGGGTAACAAAGGTCTCCCCCCGGCGTGGAGACTCGTGGTTAAACAAAATCCCATTTACCGCGTACAAGCCATAACCTTCTCGATAATTATTGGCAATCCAATAAGCATAAAGCTTTGCTGCTGCATAGGGGCTGCGCGGTCTGAAAGGTGTATCTTCACTTTGCGGTGGTTTAGAATCACCAAACAATTCGCTTGATGATGCTTGATAAAAACGCGATTTCATTCCAGCTTTACGTATCGCTTCCAAAATACGTACTGTCCCTAAACCCGTTACGTCGCCTGTGTATTCTGGCATATCAAAGCTTACCCGCACATGACTTTGTGCCGCCAAATGGTAAACCTCATCGGGTTTTACATTATAAAGTACGTCCAACAGTGTGTCGCCAGCGGTTACATCACCATAATGTAAATACAGGTTGACCTTACCGTTGTTGCCATGTGGGTCGCGATAAATATGATCAATTCGTCGGGTATTAAAGGTGCTCGATCGGCGAATCAAACCATGTACTTCATATCCTTTGTGCAAAAGCAATTCAGCCAGGTAAGATCCATCCTGCCCTGTGATGCCTGTAATCAATGCAGTTTTCAAAAATTCCTCCAATTTATTGCTTGCTTATATCGATTGGGAAGTATATCCCTAGCTTTGAAACATGTCAAATTCAGGGTAGAGCTAATTAAATTTCTATCATTTTTTACAAGAATTATTGTACCAGAAGCCATTTATCCCCCAAAACAACCCATTACTAAGTGGTAAGTTGGGCATAATAACAAGAATAGCCATTCTAATCATCATAAAGTATTATTACCTAATAATAAAATTCTATTAGACCATTACGGTGCAAATCAAATGAAAAAAGAGGTGTATTTTGGAAAAACTTTCCATTGGTGACCTGGCACCAGATTTCTCTCTCCCTAATAAAGATAAAGAGCAAGTAAAACTCTCGTCCCTGTATCAAAATCATCATGTTTTGCTCGTTTTCAACATCGGGTTTGCCTGACCACATTGTACAAACCATATGGCGCAGTTGCGTCATGATCATGAACAATTTGCAAATTTCAATACAGAAATTCTGGTTGTTGTACCCAATGGACCGTTTATGATTAACAGGTTCCTGACAAAAAATCCGATGCCCTATTCAATTCTGAGCGACAAGGGTTCAAAAGTCGCGAAGCAGTATAACCAGGATCAGAAGTTCTTCTCCCTGGGAACTCCGACAGTTATCCTCATAGAACGCGGAGGGAAAATCGTTTATACGCATTATGCGGAATCCTTTATTTCAGAACCAGATAACGAGGATATTTTAACTGTTTTAGCGACTTTGGAGGCTTGAAGCATCATAATTTTTCATTATTCAGGTATTCTCTGTTTTAGCCTTCAAACTTGAAATATTGAGTGTGAGCGGTGATCCGTCTTATAACTGACCTGAAATTTATGCAAATTATCTAAATGAAGCAAAGACATCGTTTTCCCTTTTTTCGTTGGGCAGCTATAGTAATCATCTTTTTTACGCTGATTTTGGCAACAGGCCAACTGATCAAATATAGTCGCCAGCGCAACAATTTCCCTTTAGGTATGCAAGTTGGCGGTGTGCCTGTTGGCGGTTTAAATTATGTTCAGGCGGCAGAACGGATTTACACGGTATACCGATCGCCTATCGAGATTAGTTATAATGGTAATCCAATCCAAATCCGACCTGCGGTTTTGGGTTTTGAACCAGAAGTCGACCACATGCTGGCTGTTGCTGACAACCAACGCGTCACGGAGCCCTTTTGGGGGGGATACTGGAATTTCCTTTGGGGTCGAAATGTTCTCACCATTAATGTCCCGTTATCCGCTAATTATGATGTAAATCGTATCAGTGATTATTTAAAAACCGAGATCAGTACCCGCTATGATGCACCAGCCATACCGCCCAAACCCATACCAGGCACCTCCCAATTCGCAAAGGGCGTTCCTGGCACCAGCATCGATATCGATCGGGCGACACTTCAAATTGTTGATGCCCTCAAATCATCAACCAACCGGCGCGTTAACCTTGCTTTAGATCAAACTTCTATCTCCAGACCTTCATTATCGGATCTAGAAATTATGATTCAGCAAATTATCGAGGTTGCCGATTTTGATGGGATTGTTGAGGTTTATCTGCAAGACCTGGATTCAACCCGTAACTTGTCCTTTGCACATAGTGGCGATGGTGAGGCTTTACCGCCTAATATCGCTTTCTCATCCTGGAGTCTGGTGAAAATCCCCTTAATGGTAACTGCTTTTCGCTATCTGGAAGCACCATATCCGCCAGAAGCAATGACACTTATGGGCGAAATGATACAACAGTCGGAAAATACCAGCACTGATCAATTGGCAATGATGTTAATCGATCCAAACCTTTCGCCTTTGATCGTAACTGCTGATATGGATCGGTTGGGGTTAGAAAATACGTTTTGGGCTGGCCATTTTTATGTTGGCGCACCTTTACTGCAAAATTTCACAACACCCGCCAATCAACGTACGGATATAGATACCCATCCGGATCGCTATAATCAAACGACCGCAGCTGATATGGGTATGTTGATGGAAGATATTTATCTTTGCGCCGAACGTGGAGGTGGTTCCCTTATTGCGGCTTTTCCTGGGGAAATAACACAGGTCAAGTGTCAAGAAATGATCGATATCATGGTGCTTAATAAAATTGGTGTTTTAATCCAGGCTGGCGTTCCATCAGGAACAAAAATCGCACACAAACATGGTTGGGCTATTGAAAACGATGGTTTAGTGCATACATTTGGAAATACTGCGCTCATTTATTCCCCGGGTGGAAATTATGTTCTAACGATCTTTGCATACCATCCGGTTCAAGCAATTTTTGATCCTGTCAACAATCTATTTGCTAATATTAGCGCTGCAATCTACAACTTTTTTAATAATTAACCTTATTAATTCCATCCCATTCTTGTTTTTTAAAGAACAGGTTGTAACGTAAGCCTGAGATAACATTGTTTATGTTACCAATATTGTTATTTTTATTAAATGAAGGTCGGATAATTGAAAGGCTAATAATTAGCCGTATTGTCGTTTTTTGACAGGATTTTGCCAACTGGTTCTCAAACAGAAGAAAAAACCTTCAACAAATTTTCTGTTTTTTAAATATTGCCGAACGATACCCCCAAACAGAATGTATTTAGCCGATTAAGATTTCAAAATTCCTTTCTTTATTTTTGTCTGTAACGTACAAAAATAGCGGCTCTTCAGGTGATATTTTTTCAAGAAGATCGTTGAGTTCATCCAGTGGCAGATCTTCTAACCCAGGGATTAGATCTCCCCAGGTGGAGATAATCCATCGTGTCAGTTTGAGCGGTAATGGAAGGCTAAACAAAAAACATGTCGGTGAACGTTTTCCCTTTTTCTTTAAACGCACGTGCAACCAAACGTTGCGATTTGTTTGAAAACTGATCGCCGCCAGGAAGATACCGAAAATAAGCGGGATCCATGATAACCAAAACCCCCAACCAAAGCCAGAACGACGATAACCTGAAAACATCCAGATGGATCCCAGGGTGATAATTAACAAGCCAAACGAAAAAGGTACAATCCACACACGTTTTAAATGGTTGATCCTTTTCTGTTCGTGATCAGAGAAAGGTTGTTCAAAGATTCCTTGCTCATCAACAGAAGGATTGCCCCTTGCCTCAAAATTTTTACTATCATTCCATGGTTTTTCATCTTTTATGCCAGAATTCATGGCTTTAATTAATCGTAAACCCTCTTCAGCGGAGAGCGCGCCTTGCTCTACCATTTCTAGAATTTTACGTTCAGCTTTATCCATCATTGAAAATCTTATCTTTCCATTGCTCTGAAAAGCGCTTCCGCCTCGTCCACGGTTATGGTTCCATTTTGGAGCATGTTTAATATCATCAGACGTTCCTCGTCCGTAGCGCCTTTTTTACCAGCAGGACGTGTAACAGATGGCAATGGCTGTGTGGAATCAGAACCCAGCTGCTCATCCCCATCATTATCACCATTCATGTCCATTGAGGTGTTGCGGATTTTTTCAATTCGGTCTTGTATTAATCCCAATCGAATTTCTGCATTTTTGATTTTTGCTTCAGCCCTGCGGGTTGCAGAATCAATCCTCTGTTGTATCATTTCACTGAAGGCCGATTCTTCAAAGGTAAACCGATCCGAAAGATCTCCTATAAAATCAACTTCTGAATCGGTTTCCTCTGTAATTAATACAGATCCTCCAGCAATAAAGTTCAGGGAAAGGTTCCCATTCCCAAATTGGTGTTTGTATTTATAATCCTTTATCTTAATCTCTTCACCGAATGCCGCAATCGTAATGCTTTTTTTATCTGATGTGATATTGATAATCATATCGGTCATCGCCTTGTTTAATGCGACAGTGATATTTCCACCAGCGGATAACTGTAAGTCCTGTACAAACCGGCAATCGATGATCTCGATGTTTCCCCCGACTTTAACATCCTGGCTTAAATTAATCCCCCGAGCTTTGAGCGAGCCGCCAAATCTGGCCAGGTAAGCTTCTCCGGAAATGTCCTGAACCAGACAAGACCCGCCTGCTTTACCAATCCGGGCTTCTGCATAGATCTGTCGCAAGATACAACTGCCACCTAATTTTTCACATGTTATTGATTGAGCATCATCTACCGTTAATTTTCCGCCAATTTTGCTAACATTTAGATGTCCTGCAATGTGTTGTGCTGAAAGATTTCCACCCACCTTTCCAACGTCTACCTGACCAACTCCAATTAAGGTCAGATTGCCAAGCACTTTATCGATATTGATCGGGTTTTTAACCTGTTCGATCAAAACCGATCCCATCGCGCGTTCTATTTTTATCGACGAAGGTTCTGGAACTTCTAAAATGCAAGATGTATTAATCGTCACATAAACATCGCCATCTTCTTCTACCAAAGTTGCCAGCTGGGGTGAATCAATCTTACAAACTACTTCCATTGAATCGACCCCTCTAATCCGGACGCCACCGTACGCTTTTAAATAAATCACCGGATCATCTCTGCTTAAATTGAGAACATGCGTCATAATCCATGTCCTTTCATTATTAAGATTATCACACCATACTTTTAATTACTTAAGGGTATCATAGCATAAAATTAAGGAATGTCAAGGGAAATATTAATAATTCGTAAAATGAATTTTTCCCGAGATAGATTTATTTTATTCAAGTACTTGATAACAGCAACAATCATTGAAATGAGCAAATATTAGATAATCAGGCAAGACACTTGATGGCAGAAAGAAGAAGATTTCACCGCCCAATTAAATTTTGCGGTATAATGCTATTCGATAGCCCCCGTAGCTCAATGGATAGAGTACCTGACTTCGAATCAGTTGGTTGGGCGTTCGAGTCGCCCCGGGGGCGCTATATATAGCGGTAAATGCACCGTAAACCCCCATATATATGGGTAAAAAGAGCCTTCAGATTGTGAAGGCTCTTTTTTTACTGCAACCTTACTGCAACCCATTTGAATTCTCAGCTTTCTCGAAAACTTTACTAATATCAAATATGGCCGTTATTTCATCCATCTGTTCGGCAACTTCCTCTTACGTACTAAAGACAATTAAACTCAAAAAATAATAAACGAACCGCCGGCCTTTCTCCACGCGTGGAATAATAATGGTTATACAACCAAATAACGCTCCTTCTTTTCATTGAAATTCTCTTCTTATCTTTCACCTGAAGATCCAACTTTTGTCTGGTATTGAATTTTGGGGATTATTACTTAGAATTTAGGTTTACTTATAGCTAAATTAACCTTTTTCTTGACTTAAATGATTATTTCGATATATGCTTTATAGTAGTAAAAAGAGAGTTTGTGCTGAAGTTATAGCAGTCAAAAATTGAGGCAGAATTAATCCTACTTGAAATTAATTAATGTCCATTCATTTTTTGGAGGACAGAGATGGCTGATAACTTTTGCGAACATTACGGAGCACAATTAGCGCCTGATGCGCGGTTTTGTGAAGTGTGCGGGAACGCTATAGCTACGCCACCCACACCTGTTGTTCATCCCCCTGACCTGCCTCCAACTCCACAGCAAGCCCCACAGTCAACCCATCGATCAAGAACGTGTCTATATGTCGCAATCGGAGCAGCCGCGCTTGTTGCGTGTGTGGCTTTAGTGATCGCTATCCTCATGCTTGGAAAATGGTTCAAACAGCCAAAGGAGACAACCCCAGATTCTTTTTCAACAGTACCTTTTCAAACAGAAAATGCCGGCTCAAATCATGACGAAGATTTTTTGCCTGCCATCGATACGCCTACTCCGGTTCCCAGTGAACCCATTCAGGCTGTCAGAACGGATCGGGACGTGTTCTACTGCATCTCCTTCGATGGGCCAGCAACACTCACGGTTACCGTTGACGCTGATCCTGATATAAAAGATTTAGGCCTCAGATGGCGGTTAAATACGAAAAAAGATGGCAAACTAACGGATTGGGAAGGGGTTTTTCTGGAAAAAATTTCACCCAATCAGTTCTCTTATACATTTAACGCCGATACGTGGGAAGGAACAAATAATTTTTACTACCCGCCTCTGTTCGGCGAGTCCTGGTTTGAATTCCAGGTTTTTTTGCCGGATGGCACTTTTCAAACAGAAATCTTTTCCCATGTGACCTTCTTCCAATGTGCGCAATAAATCATCACTTCAGGATTTTTGGCGATGATTTTCTTGGAAAAGAATAAATTGTTATCGGTATGATTTTAATGCTGAATTGTTGACATCAATTACAAGACATCCTAGATTATTTTTAATCGTACGTTAAAGTCGTAAGATATATAGATGCTACGGACAGGCCAAATGAGGGTTCGCTTTCATTCGGGTAAGCCACGCGAATAAAGCCTGAATAGGGCTGTCAGCATCTGAGTGCTTTGATCATTGGATAGCGACGAAGCAAAGCACAGGTTATTGGATTGAGCTATCAACCCTGCCTGGGCGAAAACAACCATCCCCACGGATCGAACCCTTATTGGACAATTTATTGATAAGACCATTTGTACCTGTAACTCTGCTAAGGTTTTAACGGTTTCACTTTTCTGTTAGGAATTTTTGCAAGTAAAAGCTCTTTCTGGCGAATGCCGGCATGGCACCAAGGAGGTGACCGAGTG
>Ga0255347_1000780_pt1 | contig 55255 bp, 42 predicted proteins | sample wastewater_treat_2_FD_192479 | JGI IMG/M metagenome (GOLD analysis project Ga0255347, IMG submission 192479) | Wastewater microbial communities from Lulu Island WWTP, Vancouver, Canada - plant24 | ecosystem: Engineered > WWTP > Wastewater > Unclassified | place: Canada: Vancouver, British...
CCGCCACGATGCAGCCCCCCGCACGGTCAGGATCGGTCAATTGGAGAACACTCCCGAAGGTTTTTATAAGGGGATCAGGATCAATCTCCCCGACATAGTCCCTCAGGGTACGGTCAACCGTGCCGGCACCGGCAAAGGCGCCTATAGCGGCGCCGGCCTGGATAACCTCGACATCACCCTCCAGCGGGCCATCTCCATCCCCCCCGCTGCCACCTGCCTCACCATCGCCTCCTCGTGGGATCTCGAGGAGGATCGCGACTACGGCTACGTGATGCTCAAAGACGGCAACAAATGGACCTTTCTCAAAGACCTTGACGGCATCCTGCGGGACTCCAACCCTCACGGCAACAACCTCGGGTGGGGCCTCACCGGCTCCGGCACCCGGAAGCTGCGCTTCGCTGTGACACCCTATCGTGGCATGAAAGTCGCGCTCCGCTTCCGCTATAAGACCGACGCCGCCAATACCGGGGCGGGCTGGTGGATTGACAACATCGCCCTGGACGGCAAAACCATCACCCGCTTCGAACAGGCCAGCGCTCCCGCCGCCTTCCCGCCTGCCTGGAAAAACTCGAACCCCGGCTGGTCGGTGGTACCGAACTCCACCTCCTACTCCAACTACTACCTGGTTGAATGGCGCAGCAAGACCAGGTACGACCGCATGCTCACGACGGCCTACGCCAAGAACATCGATGAGGCAGATGAATGGCAGGTCGAGCGGGTCCCTTACAACATCCCCGGAGCCTTGATCTACTACTGTAACAGCCTCTACGGCACCTCCTACCGCTTGGGCCCCAGCCTCACCGCAGCCCCCAGCATCGGCCCCAAGTACCCGTTGCTCCTGGTGGACCTGAACTACCTGCCCATGCCTCTCGCTGATGACGGCACCCAGCTCCCGCCCCGCATCGCCGGCTACGATGCAGCCTTGACTCTGCAAAAGACCAGGCGCTTCACCATCAGCCAGCTGGTCACCGACAGCGGCATTCTCGAAGGGCCCTGGACGTTTCGCTCCAAACCCCCGGTCACCCGCTTCGACGACGCCCTTGGCTATTACGCCGGTCTTTATGCCGGTGCCCCCTGCCAGGAAAAATACTGCTACGCCAACCAGGGAGGCAGCGCCGTCATTCCGGCCATGGGTCCGTATACCACCCGCGTCACTCACTTTGACGGCAGCCCGTATCCCGAGCGCTACGGCAAGAAATACCTGGGCTCCATCCTGGGCACCGGCAACCCCGGCGATGACGGCCTCCAGTGGGGGGTTCGCATCGAACTGCTCAAGAAGAGCCCCAACAACCAGCGGGCGACCCTGCGGATCAACGCTCCCGCCGCTGAATAGCCCCCAGTGCCATCCCCCTCGTGTGTCGCCGCAGCCCCGGCCCCATAATGCCCGGGGGCGACCTATTGAGCGACTATTCGCACGCCCCCCCAATTGCTCAGCACCAACGGGCGTCTGCCTTCCTTTCGTCATCCCGGTGAGGGCCGGTATCCAGGCCCTTTATGGATTCCGGCCAGGAGCATGCCGTAATGACGGTTTGGGATAATGGTCACTCTATTACGTGGCACCGTATTCAGGAAGGAGGGGCTGGGCAATACCTGCCAGTACCGAGCGGCGAAAGGTCAGCACCCTTAAACATGTTGCGTTTCGCTCCCCTCAACGCAACCTACCATCTACCATCCGCGCGTTAGCGTTAGGCCGATGCTCTCCGTAGGTTGCGTTGAATGAACATGAAACGCAACGACAAGGAGAACGGAAAGACACCTGCCCTGAGCGGTTTAAGACTTATACACCGCTGCACCGGGGTAAGACCACCACTTGGGAAGAAAACCGCGTGGGCTTGATTTGACTGGAGACTGGCCGATTTGGAGACAAAAAAAGGGAGGGGAACAATCCCCTCCCAAATTCCGGTGCTCGTGATATTGAAGATCTAGCGCTTGGGGCTCTCCGGTACCTCGGGCTCGCCACCATCCCATCTGATATACCCGGGGCCGAGGCCATTCCCGTTTCTATTGAGTTGCGCTCCAGCCGCAGTACCACCGGTGCCAACCAGGTCAATACTCGCCGGGTTGGTCAGCGTTCTGCCCATCACCCCGACGAGGGGGGTCGCTTTCGCACTGGCACATTCTCCCCTGGGCCCGGCAGCCTTGCCCTGGACCTTAACGCGGCCTGAATTGGTGTGGAGGAATGTCTCCTTGAAAAAGCTCTGCCCTCCCACGTTGAGCTCCCCAAGATAGACGTCATAGGTATTGCCGACAGCCCCGTTGCAATGGGCGCAGGAGGTGGTACCCGTAAACTTGATTTCGTTGGCATTCCACACCGTGAACACCAGCCTGGTATAGAAGTCGGCGGCCCCGTCGGCATTATCTTCTTCCTCATCATCGCCCCTCAAATCCTCTTTACACGGGGCCAGGGCAAGGTAGTTGAGGGCGTGACCGTCTGTCTCATCGCCCGCCAAAAGAGGTTCCGCCAGGAAATTGAAAACCAGGTATTGGGGGCATGCATCGTAAGCGCCCAGAGGCTTCGCGCATGTCTCTTCCAGGAAAAGGTTCTCCGCGGTACAGTCAGCGGGATTAGCCATTTGAACACAGAGATAGTCAGCCGAATCCCGTTGAATCTTCGTAGTCCCGGCCGGGCAGGCACCGCTCGCGCCGACGACCTTATTGGCACCCCACAGTTGGATGACGTTGGAAGTATAATACTTACCCGGGTTACTCGGTTTTTCAACGCCCACGGATGGGCCCATCCAGGGACCATCGACAAACGTGGTGCCATTCGCATCCTCTACCACATTGGCGGCAAAGCGCCAGGCACTGTACTTCCAGGCGCTGGTAAGGGGAATCGTCGAGGTACCATTTTCTTTCACGATGATCGCGTAGCCGCTCAAATGATTCCACGACATTTGGTGAGCATCGTCGGCGCTGACTGCCCAACACTTCAGCGCACCTTTCTGCTCATATCCGATACCGGGGACAACCCCCTCCTCACCAGTGAGATTGGTCCCGTCGCTGGCTTTGAAAATGAGGGGATTGTTGATGCTCAGCTTGAACACCGCGTCCTTGATGGGACAGAATCCCCCGCTGCCATCGTACGGGACCGTTCTGGCTTCCCAGTAACATTTGACATTGACCAGCAAATCGAACTGCTCCTGGCTCTCGTTCCCCCCTGCTTCGCTGTTGGTGATCACAATGTAGGTTTCATTGCCGTCATTGGTTTGAACCAACGGCCAAATCAGCAGACTCCCTTCCTTGGAAGTATCGGCAACCCCCGTTACGTCCGCAAAGCTATACCAACTTGCCATGAGCGTCATAAACGCTATGACCACAGCTACCAAGATGCTCTTTTTCATATTCCTACCTCCTCAGTACCCAACGACCCTGTCGAGAAGCTCTTCATTGCACCCTTAATCCCTCTGGTCGAGGCGGTTGCACGAAACCCGGCCCTATCCCAAGAATCCGGTGAAGTTAGTTACTGGTATCCATATGGACCTCGATGGGCGGTACCGTCCATTCGCCGTTGATGGTCAAATAGGGCTGCGCACGACCGACGGTTGTCAGGGATTCTCCTGCCACCGGTCCCGTCGCCCCGGAAAACCTGGTAGATATGACCCCGAGGAGGGGAATTCCATACGTCACGTCGACGCATTGGCCGTTGGGGGTGTTCGATACCAGGGCCATGCCGCCGGGAGTACCATGGTAATCACCGAAGGCCTCTCGCATATTGAACTTGGTGGCGTCAGAAAGCGATTTGGAGTAGATCCCGCTCGGATTGGTCCAGACCGAACTGCCATTCTCGTCACAATCCCAGCAGGCATTGGCCGAGGCATCGTTCTCATACTCATCGTAAATCGAGAACCTGGCCTGGACGGGCGATGACACACAGTCCTGCTTGCAGGGAACGAGGGTCAGGCGATTCTCGGCCTGTCCGGGCTCATACTCTTCGGCCGTGGGATCTGCCACTTGCTTGACGAAGTTGAAAAGCAGTCTTTCCGGGCAGGCATCGTAGGTATTGGGCATGCCGGTCAAGCGCAGGATTCGGGTCGGGTTCCCGAGGTCATCTTCCACCAGGTGACCCCGCGCCACCCCATAACCAACGGCAAAGCGCCAGGCGCTGTACTCCCAGGTCTGGTTCGCGCCTTCCTTAACGATCGCCGAGCCATACAGATGGTTCCACGAAATAGGGCTATTGGCACTATTGGTGGCCCAGCATCGCAACTCTCCCGCGTACTGACCGTAAAGCGGTCCAGGAAAGGGATCTATATCGATCTTGCGGGGAAATATGTCGTTGCCATCCACATCCTTACCCGTCCTGGCGCTGAAGGCAATCGACTGATTGCCGGTAAGGGTGAAACTGAAGGTATAGCAACCGCAGTTGTCAGGCCACATATAGCGGCAATTGAGCCGTACTTTAGTCGGGTAATCGTTGCCAATGAGAACGATCGTGTCGTTGCCGTCCTGGACATCGACCGGGCTCACCTTAATGAGCGGATAAACGAGCAGGCTGCCCTTCTTCGAGGTGTTCGTCACCCGTCGGAGCGAGTCGGCGGAACAGAGAGCCCCCACCGATACCAGGGCAAATACGGTGATTAAAGCGATGAGCATGCATTTTTTCATACTCCCTCCTCCTTTGCAAAACTAGTGCTAGCTATTACAGCAGGTGTTGTTCAAAATATTTAAGGTTAGCTTTTCATAACGACCCGTTCATCCCCAATGAGCCCCTGTAATTGCTTGCCACCTCCTTTCGCATTTTGACTGACCCCCGGTACATGGGGGATCTTAGCAACCGACCCTGGTAATCCACAGGTCAAGACCGCGACCTGCAGAAGATCTGGATTAGATTTGTCACCTCGCCAGGCTGACCCGCAAGACGCCCTGTGCGCCGTCACCCGCTCTCGGATAAAGACGCGGAGCGCAGGCGCTCAGCCTTTTATCCATGGTAAAACGCACAGCATCCTTGGCGATTCACCTCTCGCACGCCTAAGGCATCCTCTAGCACCCTGCCAGGCGATTGTCAATAAAAACTTCTCCTCCAGCGTGAATTAGTGAGTGTTTAAGAACTATTGAAGGCGCTCCCGAGGGTGGTTGACGGCCGGTCGGCGATACCGCCAGGCCTTGAACGCTGCCGAACAGACCTGTGAGGCCAGCTCTTTTGCACCTTCCGCCTCTTCCCAAGAGCCTGCCGGAAGGGCTCTCCCGGAAGGGCTCTCGAGTGAGCTGGGAAAAGGGCTTCCCGCACATTTCTCTTGACAAGCGGGGGGGGACTCCATAGGCTCACAGGAGGGCTACAGAATTCGATAGTGACGTTCAAGCGGGACCGAGGTCACCAGTGCCGAGGTTGGCTTGGCTGGGAAATGGAACCGGGTGAGGACGCCAATTGAAGAGGGCTGTTATTTGGCTTTTGGCAGGATGGTGGCTGGGCGCGGCGGGGCTGGGTTCCGCTCTCGCGGCGCAGAATGTCGGCAATGCCTCCCAGAAAGGCAGCCTGTTGATTTTTCCCAGGATCGACACAACCACCACCGACCACCACCGGCGGGATACGATCATCCGAATCAGCAGCGACTATCCGCGGGATACCCGCCTCAAATGCCAATGGATCGATAACGAGCAGGCGGTGAGCGGCTTTGAGCTTCTCATCACGAGCGCTCAGCCCATCTGGTTCCGGGCCTCCGACGGCTTGGGCACCGGCACCTATGACGGCGCCAGGGCGGGCAGCTACCCGGTTATGGCAGCGCCGTTCTTCGAGAATCGCGTGGGTGAGCTCAAGTGCTGGGCGGTCAATGCCGCGGGCTCCGCGCAAATCGCCTGGAACCATCTGTACGGTTCCGCCATGATCATGGATTATGCCACCAGCACGGCCTACGAGTACAATTCCATCAATTTTACGGTACGGCCGCCAGGATACAGTCCCGGAGACGAGGTATTCCCCCCCGGCGATCTCGTCCTGAGCGCTCAGGCCAGGGAATACGATGCCTGCCCGAAATATCTTCTTTTCAATTTTTTTTCGTCCGCACCGGGCGAAAGACCCATCGGCCTCGATGGTGAGCTTTCCGAGGTCAGCATCGGCCGCAGCAGTCTGACCCTGATCCCCTGTCACCAGGATCTGCGGCAGGATCGGGCACCGACCTGCACCAAGGCCAAACTCGATGTCTGGAACGAGAACGAAATCAAGTTGTCCGGGGCCCATCAGTGCCTTAAATGCTGGTTTGAGGGTTACCTCGAAGATCTGGGAACGCCTGCCGGGCCCCCGGGCGGGCTTGGCGGATCAGCTTTCACCTGGCAGGGTTTGCATACGACCATGGGCCGGCTCCGCGTCCAGGGAGTAGCCAGCACCGTTTGCCGGGGAGTTTTCAAGAGCGGCAAGACGGATCCCTGTTGGACCGACCCCTCCGACACCCGCTATCGCGGGCAGGTAGCAACGCCGTTGCTGGGTCTCCTCGTTACCGAGCTCGATGGGGGGGCCAGTTTCCTTGGCAGTACCGGCTTTGGGGCGGGCACCGCCACTACCGCTCACATCCTCTGGGATTGTGACGAACCCCCTGAGGAAACATCCGGAAGGTGAGGAACGGCCAAGCCCTGGATGCCCCGGAAGCGGCGTGCTGCCGCCTGCTTCAGGAACGTCCGGGGGCGCACCTCTCACCAGGGGAACGAATACCGGTTATTCCGGCAGGTCAAGGGGGGCAAGGCAAGCAGCCCGGCCCCCCCTTTTCTTTTGTAGCCGTTTGATGGTAAATAGCAGCCTGCAGGATATTCGGGAATCCAGCGGCCACGCCTTTCCTCAGGTCAACGGAAAGGGAGCATCAGCCCGGATCAAGGCGCCTGCCGGTGCCTTCTCAGGAGAAAACCAATGAAGCGAATGGAGCATTTCGAAGATGAGGCTTGAGAGTACGGAGGACACGTTGGGATCGCGGATGGGCAAGATGTCGTCGCTACGGTTGCCGACGTTTCCCGGCAGCGCGGCCTTTCTGGAACGGTTGGCGAGCGGGCAGTGGCTGCTGGCAGGCTGGTGCCTGGTGCTGAGCATCCTTTTGGCCCAGCCCGTGCTGGCCGCCCGGGATGACAGCAAGGTCCTGCGGGAGCAGGCCACCAAATTTTGGGAAGCGCGAGTAAGGGGTGACTGGGCAACGGTCTACGACTATCTCTCCGAGGAGGAGCGGGCGGGCCAGACGAAGGAGAAGTATGTCGAGACCAGCAAAGCCAGCGGACCGTGGCGCTACCTGCATTACAAGATGGGCAGCGTCGAAGCAAGCGATGATATGGGCTGGGTAAAAATCGAGTACTCCGCTGAACCCGTGTTGTTTCCCGGGATCAAGCCGCGACACTCGGACCATTGGCAAAAATGGGAGAAAGTCGATGGCAAGTGGACCCTGCTGTTCGCCAAGCGCAACGGCGATTTTCCGCAGCTTCCCCCCAGCCTGCGGCCGCTTGAGGAAGAAAAAGCCGTCATGAAGCGAGCCGACAAGATGTGGAAGGCGCGCGAGCAGAACGACTACACCGCCGTCTATCACCTTTGCGAGCCCAGCTTCCGCAAGCAGGTTTCGCTTGACGAGTGGCTGACGAAGAGATCCCAGAACCTCTATTTCGGCCATGAGATCCTCTGGGCCGAGGTGAAGGGGGACCGGGCCGTGGTGCGCATCTCCTTTGAGTACCGGCCCGATGACCCGACCCTGACCAAGATGGACCCGATGAAAGATGCCACCATGCAGAACTGGATCAAAGTTGACGGTCAGTGGTACCTCAATGTCAGCATCCCTGCCGATGAATGAAAACCTTTTGGCAAGGGCCAACAATAGCGTTCGGAGAGGGGGCGGCGAAGCCTGCCTCGGCAGCCGAGCCCGGACGGACTTCCAGCCCCGGGGTCCCAGGCCAACGCCTTCCATGGCCTGAAGTTGCCTGTTCACCGCAGCACCTTTGGAGGAATGTATGAAGCACTTTGCCACACCTGTTTTTCGCATCGTGATGAGTTGTCTGGCCGTGATGGTCCTCAGTTCCTGTGCGGGGATGAAAGCTCTTGAGACCGGCATCACTGAGGGACCTGCCCCCAAATTTGCCCTGGCGGCCAGCGGACTTCCGGGGGCCGGCATGTGGAAATGCACCCCGGTCCTGGCTGATATCAATCGGGATGGCCATCTCGACATCCTCGCCATCAACCGCCTGGGCGACGGAGCTCACGTCTGGCTCGGCGACGGCAGAGGCACCTGGCGGGACTCCTCCCAGGGTCTGGCCGGCGATCGCACCGCCTGCGGCGGCGGTACCGCTTATGGCGATCTCAATCGGGATGGGCTCCTCGACCTGGCGGTAGCCGACCACTGCAGTGGCGTCTACGTGTACCTCCAACAGCCGGACGGCTCCTGGCAGGGTGTCGTGAAGGAACTCTGTCCGCCCGTCAATGAACGCTTGGCCGTCGAAGGCGATGAGGAAAGCCGGGTGATCTTCGTTGGGGCGGAAGACATCGCCGTGGGCGACATCAACGAAGACGGCTGCCTCGATATCGTGGCGCCCGCTTCGGATCAGGGCGGTTTCGGGGTCTATCACGGGGACTGCACCGGCAGGAACTGGAACCACCGGAAGACCACCGGCCTCCCCAACCTCGACAATCCCGAACCCGACGATGAGGACAACGCCGGCTGGGCCAACCGTGTAATCCTGGCCGATATCAACCAGGATGGTCACCTCGATGTCCTGGCCTCGTACTTCAAGGGACCCAGAGTGTGGCTCGGGGACGGCAGGGGCAACTTCACGGGTGCCTCCGTGGGACTCCCCGAACCCACCATCGGTGGTCTCTACCGCGGCCTGGACTTCGGCGATATCAATGGCGACGGGCTGCTGGACCTGGTGGCCGCCAATGACATCAACGGGGCGGAAGGTTACCTGCAACAGCCGGACGGCACCTGGAAGTCCCTCGGCGACCTCATGCCCTCCCTGCAGAACGGTGCCGTCGGGATCGCTCTGGGCGACTTCACTCACTCCGGTCAGCTCGACATCGTGGTCGCCGGCCGCCAGGAGAAGGTGCGCGGCAACAATTACGGACTCTATTTCCTCCAGGGTGACGGCAAGGGCCACTTCCGGGAGCTGAAAAGCACCGACCTCCCCGCCAAGGGTCTCTCGGTCACCTGGGGAGTGGCCGTGGGCGATATCAACGAGGACGGGCTGGTTGATTTCATTGCGTCCACCGGCGGTTCGGTAACGGGCCCCGAAGATAAGGCGAAAAAGTCACCCAAACCGCGCAAAGGCAAGGATGGGAAAGAGATCGTGGTCATTCCCGAGCTGACCCTGCCACGCATGCAGGCCTGGGTCAACCAGGGGGTTAGATAGTCCGCAGGAAAAGCATGGCCGACGTAGCAAAGATTCGTAGCCGCCTGGTATTGGGCCTGGCCCTGACAGGGGTGCTGGTGGCATCCGTGGCCGGCCTCTCCCAGCATCTCGAGTGGCTGGCCTCCTTTTGCGCCGGTTTCAGCGAGGGATGCCGGCAAACCGCTGACTTCAGTCTCTTTCACCTGCCGCTCTGGCTGTGGGGGGTGGGCTATTATCTCCTCATCCTCCTTTTGTTCTTCGGCAGCTATTCCCTGGTGCTCTGGGCCCTGGCGGTCGGCTTTGGGATCGAGCTGGGCCTGGTGTGGATCATGTTTTCCCAGAACATCGTCTGCGTCTTTTGCCTGGCCAATTTCGCGGTCATGCTGGCGCTCGTCCTCTGCTCCCTCGAACTGCCCCGCCTCTGGCAGACCGTCAGTGTGGCTCTGGCCGCGTCCATTCTGGCGGCCCACATCATTCCCCACCAGAATGGACAGCAACCGGGAGCCGCCAGCCGCCGGGAGCCGGCACCGGCTGCGAAAATCGGGGAAAGAACGATCACCTACGACGAATTGGTACTGCCCGTAGCCAACCGGGTTTATGATCTCCAGGAGCAGATCTACCGTCTCGAGCGCGACCGCCTGGACCAGCTGCTGGCCAAGCTGGTCATCGAGCGGGAGGCGGAACAGCAGAACCAGAAGGCCCACGAACTGGTCAAGGACTACCTCGCAGCCCAAACCATAACCGTCGAGGATGGGGAGATTGCCGCCTATTATCTCGAAAACCGGGCACGGCTGGGCAACTGGCGCGGTACGGAAGAGGAACTCAAGGGCCAGATCCGGGCCTACCTCCAGCAACTCAAGAGGGAACAGCGGCTCCTGGAATACGCCCGTTCCCTTTACCCCCGCCATGGGGTTGAGATCTACCTGAAGGAGCCTCGATATCCCACCATTCAGGTCCACCTCGACCAGGACGACCCGGTCCTTGGCCCCGAGAACGCGCCCGTCACCATCGTCGAGTTCTCCGACTACCAGTGCCCGGCCTGTCGGAGAAGCCACGAGCTGGTGCGGGAACTGCGGCAGAGCTATGGAGATCGCGTCAGATGGGTGTTCAAGGATTTCCCCATGCCCGGCCATCAGTGGGCCAGGGGAGCAGCCCTCGCCGCCCGGTGTGCGGCGGAACAGGGAAAATTCTGGGAATACCAGGATGCGCTCTTCACCAGTCAGGAAGAACTCACCCCGGACCGGCTGACCCAGTTGGCCGGAGAACTCAACCTGCAACTGGAGCCTTTCCGTCAGTGTCTCGAGACGGACAAATTTCAGCCCCGGCTCAATAAGGATCTGGAACAAGGCAGGAAGCTGGGCTTCGACACCACGCCAACCTTCGTCATCAACAACCGGGTGGTCTCGGGGGCGCCTCCGGCAGCTCATTTCCGCCAGATTATCAACGAGGAACTCGAGAGGGTCAGGCAGAACAGCTAGCATTGTCAGGATCGGCGCCGGCACGCCCGAGGAAGCCCCGGTATCGCCGCCAAACCCTTGACCAGCCTTACTTTATCCCGTGTTCCGGGTGCTTTCTGCTTGACATCCGACGGCCATTCCGGTAAGGCCTTGACCAGGGTTGCGTTGCTGACGGCTGGCTCCGGAAACGCCCGCGCCCGTACGGACCAGCGAGACGAGGAAGGAAATGATGGTACGGAAAATCACCGGTTACGCTCTGGCCATTGCGCTGGTCGTGTATGGTACCTGCACCGTCGCCTTCGCCGCTCAGAATGTTGCCAATGTTTCTCAAAAGGGCAGCCTGCTGGTCTTTCCCAGGATCGACACCAGCCCGGTCGCCAACTCCAGCGCTTTCCATGACACCATCGTAACCATTGGCAACGATTACCCCGGAGAAGTCTACGTCAAGTGTTACTGGATCAATCGCGACCAGGAGATTTCCGGCTTCACATTCCGCATGACCGCCAACCAGCCCGTCTGGTTCCGGGCTTCCGACGGGGCGGGAACGGGGCTCTACGACCGTCTCGGAATGACCTTTCCGCTCCAGGTAGCGCCGTTTTTCCCCGGGGACCACACCACTGGTGAGCTGAAATGCTGGGCGGTGGATGACGGGGATACCACCCAGATCGTTTTCAACCACCTCTACGGCAGCGCGATGATCTTCGATCCCACCCACCGCAATGCTTTCCAATATCACGCCTGGAGTTTCACCGCTCGTAACGCCGGGACGCCGGGCTCCCTGGTGCTTGACGGTGCCACCAATTACGATGCGTGCCCTCTGTACCTGACCTACAACTTCTTTTCGAAGGGCTCGTCTATCAATTTGCCCCATGGGGAAGGCAATGCGACCTTCCTCGATACCAGCCTCACTCTCGTCCCCTGCCACCAGGACCTTCGCCAGGACCGTTTTCCGACCTGCACCAAAGCCAAGTTCGACATCTGGAATGAAGACGAGGTCAAGTATGCGAACGTCCATCAGTGTGTGAAATGCTGGTTCGAGGGCTACCTGGGCAACATCGGCAAGCACAGCGGGGGGCTCGGCGGGGCAAAGTTCCTTTACCGAAACCTGCATACCATCGTCGGTCGGTTCCGGGTCCAGGGAATGGCCAGCACTGCCTGTAAGAACGTTTTTGCCACCACCGACCCGGACGGCAACCAGGTTGACCCCTGCTGGACCGATCCTGCCGATACCACCTTTCAAGGACAGGTCGCTACCCCTCTCCTCGGTGTTATCGCCACCGAAATCAGCTTTGACAACGGTGCTCACCTCGGGGCCGTGACCGGCAGCCCCGGCAACACCGCCGGAGCGTGGGGCCCCCCCCTGGACGCCGCCAAGTACCCGGTGCCCCAGATCCTTTGGGACGTTGACGAACCACCGAGCGAGTCACCCCGCAAGTAATCATTTCCCGGTCAGGAGCTTTTGCCGCGGCTTCCTGGGCGATGGGTCTCCTGGCCGCCCTCGAGTGCTTCCAGGTCGGCTTCCGAAAGCTCGATGATCAATTCCTCCTGCGCGGGACGGGTCTGTTCCGGATCGGTTACCAGCGGGAGAAGGGGGTTATTGGGGAGTGCTTTCGCTTCAAAGGTGGGCTCATCTTCCAGGCTGGAGCCGCTCGCCGGCCCCGGCTCTTCCGGTTCACGGGCCATTCCGACGGGTGAAAGCGCCAGCGCTTCCCCTTTTTTTACCAATGCTCCCAGCAGGAACGGGACTTCTGCTTTGACTGGCGAAAACCCCAGGCGCTCGCGTACGGCTTCGAGATCGGCCCCGCACCGCCGGCATTGCGCCAGGTGATCAAAACTCACAAACCCGCACTTGTCACATTTCATGACCGGTCCTTCGTTGACATTTTTGTCCGCAGCTTACAGTCATCCAAAAACAACCGCCAGGCATCTCAGCCCTTTTTTCATCCACAAAGACACACGAATAGGGCATATCGTCGGCCAGGGTTGCCTGGCATCTGAGGTGATGATCTATTTAAGGTCTCCCCAGAGCATCTGAACGGCGGCCAGCAGCGCCACCGCGGCGGTTTCCAGGCGCAGGATGCGCGGCCCCAGATGCACCGGCTGAAAACCTGCCTCCTGGAGCCGTTCCCCCTCACTCTGCGACCATCCGCCTTCCGGCCCGACGACCACGAGCACCTCCCGACAGGCCCGGTAGCGTTCAAAGAGCGCCATGAGACCAGCTCGCTCCCCATCCTCTCTGGCCAGGAGTTTCAATCCTCCGGCAGCAGCAGCCACCCTGGCGCAGGGAACCGCCAGAAACTCGCCCAGGTCCGCACAGAGCTGAAGGTCGGGCAGCTTGATCCGGCCGCACTGGCACAGCGCCTCACAGGCGATGCGCCCCCAGCGCTCCTTTCTCTTGGCCCCCTGAAGGCCTGACAGCCGATAGTCGCTCCGTTCCGCGGGAAAAGCAATGAAACGATGGACCCCCATTTCGGTGGCCTGGCGCAGGGCCAGCTCCATCCGGTCGGCGCGGGCCAGGGCAAGCGCCAGGGTCAGCCGCAGGGGTGACTCAACCGCGCCGGGCCGTTTCGCCTGCACGGCCACCCGGACCTCCCGGCCGCCAGCTTCCACCAGCACGCCCTCCCAGACATGACCCCGCCCATCCCGCAGTTCGATGCGATCGCCCGGCCGCAGGCGGAGGACCGTTCGCACATGATGGGCCACCTCGGGACCGAGAACAACCAGCCCGGTCGCCAGCGGCGGCGAGTCAATGAGAAAGCATTTTCGCGTCATGGTTCTCTTCAGCCCCATACGATTGGTTGAGGCGGTTCGCTCTTCTTCGTGTATCTTCGGGTGACTTCGTGGAGGGGAGGAAATGCCAAAAAGCCCGCTTCCGCTCCCCTAAAGCGCCAGGATATCGGTCACATACCACCGGTAGAAGGCGTCGCCCCAGAAGAGGTAGAGGAGGGCTCCGCCAGCCAGAAAAGGGCCGAACGGGAGCTTGGTGTCGAGCCCCTTGCGGTTTCGCCACATGACCACGCCGCCAACCGCGGTCCCGATAAGAGAGGCGGTCAGGACCGTGAAGAGGACCCCCGGCCAGCCGAAGAACGCCCCGATCATACCCAGCAGCTTGATGTCGCCCCCCCCCAGGCCGTCTTTGTGGCGGAGGGCCTGGTATCCCACCGCGATCAGCAGGAAGAAGCCCCCACCCAGAACGATCCCCAGCAGCGAGTCGAGCCACGAGAGGCGCGGGGTGAAGAAGGAGCAGGCAAAGCCCAGGACCAGGCCGGACAGTGACAGCACATCGGGGATCAGATAGGTGTCCAGATCGATGAAGGTGATCAGAATGAGGAAGGACACCAGGAGGCCTTCTATGACGAACTGCGGCGTCAGCCCGTAGCGCAGGAAGAGCAGCAGGAAAAGACCGCCGGTGAGGGCTTCGACCAGGGGGTAGCGCAGGGGTATGGAAGCGCCGCAGTGACGGCATCTTCCCCGGAGGAGGAGGTAGCTCACCAGGGGAATGTTGTCGTAAAAGGCAATGAGATGACTGCACCGGGGGCAGTGGGAAGGAGGGCGAAGGATGGATTCGTTCCTGGGCAGGCGGTGGATCATGACATTGAAAAAACTGCCAAGACAGCACCCGACCAGGAACACGAACACCTGCTGCAAGAAGGGGGGCAAAACGGCAGGCACGGACCTTAGACCTCCGGGCGTTGGGATTGGTCATCGGATGGGGCTTTCTCCTGGTACTTGCACGACGGATTGATGCAAACCAGTTTGGGCCCGCCCTTGCGACCCGGCTTTTCCAGCAGCACCGGCATCCCGCAGCCCGGGCAGGGTTTGGGCACCAGTTTCCCCCAAAACAAGGTCTTACAGCGGGGATACTGGTTGCAGCCAATAAAATGCCGGCCGGTCTTGCTCACCCGTTCCACCAACTGGCCGTCGCATCCCTCGCGCGGACAGGCAACCCCGGTACTCAGGGAGCGGGTGTTTCGGCACTCGGGATAGCCGCTGCAGGCGTGGAACTCCCCGAACCGGCCACGCTTCAGGATCATGGGCCGACCACATTTCTCGCAAACCTCACCCGCCAGTTCCTTGTCCTCCGCCAACTGGATCTTGCCCTGCTCATCGCGGGTATAGTTCGACGAAAACGAACAGTCCGGATAGCCGCGGCAGGCCAGAAACGGACCGTTACGACTCCACCGGATCTGAAGACCGCGCTCGCAACGGGGACATTTCAAGTCGGTCGGCCAACCGACTCCTTTCATGTTCAGCATATTGTGCTGAGCACTTGCCAGGGCACCGGAAAACTGCTTGTAGAATTCCTCCAGGACCTTGAGGTAGGGGTATTCACCCCGTTCCACCTGGTCCAGGCTCTTTTCCATCCTGGCCGTGAATTCGGTATCGACGATATTGGGAAAGTTTTGCACCAGCAATTCATTGATGAACCAGCCCAACTCGGTGGGATACAGGCGCTGCTTCTGGAGGGAGACATACTCGCGTTCGACGATGGTCGAAAGAATCGTGGCATAGGTACTGGGCCGACCAATACCGCGCTCCTCCAATTCCTTGATGAGACTCGCCTCCGAATAGCGTGGCGGCGGCTGGGTAAAATGCTGCCTGGCGCGCAGATCCTGGAGGGCGAGGGATTGGCCTTGCTGCAGATCCGGCAGGCGGGCCTCACCGTCCTTAGCGCCCTCCGCATCCTCTCTGCTCTCTTCATAGAGCACCATGAATCCGGGGAATTCCACGGTCGAACCGGCTGCCCGAAAGAGATAGTCGCCGGCCGCGATATCGACGCTCTTCTGAGCAATCAGGGCCGGGGCCATCTGGGAAGCCACGAATCGCTTCCAGATGAGGGTATAGAGTTTGAGCTGCTCTTTGTTGAGATAGGGGGTCATCCTTTCCGGAGTGCGGTTGACGTCAGTCGGGCGGATCGCTTCGTGGGCATCTTGAGCGCCCGCTTTCGCTTTGTAGAACACCGGGCGGGCGGGGAGGTACGGCTCCGGCCAGGTCGCCGCGAGGTAGGCGCGGGCTGCCTGCACCGCGTCCTGGGAGAGCCGGGTGGAATCCGTTCGCATGTAGGTGATGAGGCCTACCGCACCCTCGGTCCCCAGTTCGACCCCTTCGTAGAGACGCTGGGCGGTGCGCATGGTCTGCCGGGCAGAAAAGTGCAGCCGCCGGGCGGCTTCCTGCTGGAGAGTGCTGGTGATGAAGGGCGGCGAGGGGTTCCTGCGCCGTTTCTTGAGCTCAACCTTGGCCACCTGATAGGTCAGGGCGCGGAGAAGCTCGATCAGGTGATCGGCTTCCGCTGTGGTTGAAATTGTGCATTTCTTCTTGCCGCAGCGCCACAGCTGGGCGGTGAAGGCCTGCTTCGGGTCGCCCGCCGTTTCTCCGGCGAGCGTCAAGGCCAGCAGATCGGCCTCGATTGTCCAGTATTCCTCCGAGGTGAACTGCCTGATTTCATTTTCCCGCTCGCACACCAGGCGCAGGGCCACCGACTGCACCCGTCCGGCACTCAGACCCTTGGTCACCTTCTGCCAGAGGAGCGGTGAGATCTGGTAGCCCACCAGCCGATCCAGGATGCGCCTTGCCTGTTGGGCTTCATATCGCTCCCGGTTGAGGTTGCGCGGATGAGCGAGCGCTTCTTGAATGGCTTTTTGGGTGAGCTCATAGAAGAGAACCCGATGGATGGGTTTCTCTTCCGCCTGGATGGCCTCGGCGATATGCCAGGCGATAGCCTCGCCCTCGCGGTCCGGGTCCGGTCCCAGGTAGATGGCATCGGCCTTGGCCGCCGCTGCCGTCAATTCATTGACAATCTTTTTCTTTTCCCTGATCACCTGGTAGTCGGCCTGAAAATTCCCGGCAACGTCTATTCCCAACTTATTCCTGGGCAGGTCTTTGATGTGGCCGACCGAGGCCTTGACCACAAAGTCCCTTCCCAGATACCGCCCGAGGGTCCTGGCCTTGGCGGGCGATTCGACAATCAACAACGACTTCGGCATGCCGTCATCCTTTGCTTACGAAAAATTTACCGGGCAGCTGCCCGACTTCTCCTTTCAATTCCAGTGCCAACAGGATAGCCATCACCCGGGAGACGGGCCACTGCAGGGTGCGACAGAGCTCGTCCACATGCCTTGGAATCTGGTCGAGAACCTGGAGCAGGGTCGTTTCGTCCGAACTCCGGGACGGTTTGCCGGAAGCAGCAGCGGTTACACCGTCGCCTGAACCGGTCTCTTCCCTGACTCTGCCCCGCCGAATTGCCGGCCGGATCTCCTCCAGCACATCCTCGGCACTCTCCACCAGCTTGGCACCCTGTTTGAGGAGCCGATGAACCCCCACGCTCCGGTAGTGCTGCGCCATGCCCGGCACGGCAAAAACCTCCCGTCCCTGTTCCAGAGCAAACCGCGCGGTAATGAGCGACCCGCTGCGGTGAGCGGCTTCAACCACCACCACCCCCAGGGAAAGACCGCTGATGATCCGGTTGCGCATGGGAAAATGACCCGGAGCCGGAGGGGTGCCCAGGGGAAACTCGCTAACGAGCGCCCCCGCCTGCCCGATCTCGCGATGTAAACCGGCATTGCCCCGTGGATAATCCACATCGAGTCCGCAGCCGAGAACGGCAATGGTCCGGCCCCCCGCTCTGAGGGCGCCACGATAAGCGGCGCTGTCAATCCCGACGGCAAGACCACTCACAATCGTCACCCCCGCTTGCGCCAGCTCGCGGGACAGCCGTTCGGTGAAAATCATCCCCATGGGCGAGGCCGCCCGGGACCCGACCACCGCAATGGCGACCAGATCCCTGGGCTCGAAACAGCCCTTGACAAACAGCGCGACCGGCGGATCTGGAATCGCAGCCAGATTGGCCGGATACTCGGAATCAGGCAGGCAGAGCAGCCGGATTTCTGCTGCATGAAGCTTCTCCCATTCCGCCGCAAGGGGTCTCAGCAGGGTTTTTCGCATGAGCGCCAGGCGACCCTGGTCGCGCAACCCGGGCACCGCCGCCAGTTCCCCGGGACCTGCCCGCAGGATCGCCCGGGCCGTGCCGAAGTGCTGCAGGAGGCGCAGCAGAGAGCGATTTCCCAGGTCGGGAATGAGCTTCAGGTTCAACCAGGCAAGCCGCTCTTCATCCATTCCTTACCATCCATCCTTGAGGTCTCCCGAACGAGGCCAATCCTCCCGACCCAAGCCCAACCTCATTCCCACATGCTTGGCAGGAATCCAGGTTCTTTCAGAGTCAGAGGAAGCGGTATGCTCTTTTGGACCCAAACCCTGCGGAATCCCCTTGTCGCAGTCCGGCGTTGGATGATAAGTACAGGCCCTGTTTGCATTTGTCAAATTGATGATGGCAGCGGGAAGCAGCATGGCTCGGAGCGTGAGGGGAGGTCGCCGGCATGGCGGGTGAGCATGGTCGGATCAAGCCGGAACTGCTGGCGCCGGCGGGAAGCCTCGAGAAATGCCGCCTCGCCTTCCTCTACGGGGCAGATGCGGTCTACGCGGGAGGAAAGGAGTACAGCCTCAGGAGCTACGCCCGCAACCTGCACTCCGAGGAACTGGCAGCGGCGTGTCATCTCGCCCATTGCCTGGGGAAGCGACTGTATGTGACCGTCAACGCCTTCGCCCGCGAGTCGGACCTGGCACTGCTGCCCCCCTTTCTGCAATACCTGCAGGACCTCAGCGTCGATGGCCTGATTGCGAGTGACCCGGCCGTACTGGTCCTCGCCAGGCGGTGGGCGCCACAGGTGCCGCTGCACCTCAGCACCCAGGCCAATACCACCAACTCGCTCAGTGTTGCGTTCTGGCAAACTCAGGGGATCCGCCGGGTCAATCTGGCCCGGGAACTCACCTTTGACGACCTGAGAAAAATCCGGAAGGCCACTGCCATGGAACTCGAGGTCTTCGTCCACGGCGCCATGTGTCTTTCCTATTCGGGACGCTGCCTGCTCAGCGCGTTTCTAACCGGCAGGAGCGCCAACCGCGGTCTTTGCACTCAACCCTGCCGCTGGTCCTACAGCCTGGTTGAGGCCAAACGTCCCGGCCAGTATCTTCCTCTGGAAGAAGACGGCCGTGGCTCCTACCTTCTCAACCCGAAGGACCTCTGCCTCCTGCAGCACCTCGGCCGGTTGCTGGCCCTCGGCATCAACGCCTTCAAAGTAGAAGGCCGCATGAAGGGGGCATTGTACCTTGCCTCCGTGATCCGTACCTATCGCCAGGCCATCGACCGGTACTGGCAGGCCCCGGCAGCCTATGCCGTCGACCCCCGCTGGCGGGAGGATCTCGAAGCGGTCAGTCACCGCCCGTATACCACCGGCATGCTCTTCGATGATACCGCCGGTCCTGAAGCCGGCATCGACGCATCAGGCCGCCTCCTTCAGACCCACACTCTCGCAGGAATCGTCCGCCCACCCCCGGAGAGTCGCTGGCACGACTCCTCCAGGGCGCCGCACTTCGCCCTCGGGCAAGAGACCTGCATCGAAGTGCGAAGCCGTCTGAGGTCGGGAATGGAGCTGGAGTTTCTCGAGGTGGATGGTACTACGACCAGTCATGTTCTCGGGACGTTCGCGGATTTGCGGGGAAACCCCCTGGACGTTGCCCATCCCAACAGCTGGGTCCGGGTGCCGCTTTCTTTTGCCACCTTTCCTCAGCAGGTGATCAGGACTGTCAGGAGTTGATACCGGCGGCTGGACGAAGGCAGCAGTAGGGAATCACATAAGGGGCACTTGGTATAGCGGTGCTCTATTCAGCCCCATTTGAACGTCACTCTATCCCAGAACACCAGCAAGCCCGCTTGACATTTCATGCACTTATAATACTTCGTACCAGGTATAAGACGCATCCAGACTTTCCGTTCAACCCGCCTTATGCGGTGACCGTGGCACCTGGCACATCCCTTTTCAAAAATAACCCAAGCCATAACAGTAGCGACCTCTTCTTCGCCTGCTTCCGTTCTCTTCAGGCCTGTTCGACCCCGGCGAACTTCCGGATCATTTCTTCCCCAAGCACTTTCGACCTTAGAGTGGCAGCCTCTACCGCATCGATGAGGGCGCTCCGCAATCCGCCCCTTTCCAACATGTGGATGCCGGCAATAGTGGTGCCTCCCGGTGACGTCACCCGGTCCTTCAACTGGCCGGGATGTTCCCGGGTTTCCATCAGCATCCTGGCAGCACCCACCAGCGTCTGGGCGGCAAGTTGCTGGGCGTCGGGGCGTGAGAGGCCCATCTTGACGCCGGCGTCAGCGAGCGCCTCGATGATGACGAAGGTGTAACCGGGTCCACTGCCGCTCAGGCCCGTGACGGCATCCAGCAGGGTATCCCCGCCGATGAAAACCGTCTTGCCAACCGCATCAAAGATGGCCATGGCCAGCTCGACATCCTCCTGACGGGCATGCCTGCCCGCCGCGAGCGCAGTCGCCGATTCTTTGACCAGTGCGGCAATGTTGGGCATCACCCGGATCAGGCGAAGATCCTTCCGGAGCACGGCCTCGATGGCCGACAGCGGGACCCCGGCGGCGATCGAGATGATCACCTGGGAGGCATCCAGCACCGGGGAGGTTTCCTTGAGGACCTCCGCCAGGATCTGCGGTTTAACCGCGTAGATGATGACCTCACAGCGGGCCACCGCATCCCGGTTGCTGGTGCTGATGGATACCCCATAGCGAGCCTTCAATTCCTCAAGGCGCTCGGCCCGAACGTCCGTACAGACGATCTGCGCCGGTCTGACCAAACCTGACCCAATCAGGCCGGCGACCAGGGCTTCTCCCATGTTTCCCGCCCCGAGAAAGCACAACTTCTTCTCGATCAACATCGCGACCTGCTCCTGCTGCGGTTGCTCCATACCCCCATCTCGTGGCTTGCTTTCGCCCTGCTCTCTATAGCAAAAACCGGAGAGAATGTTCTGAAAAAATACATTCTGGATGACGTTCCGCCATTGCGCTGGCAGCTTATCCTCTTTTGGCACCGCTACAGCAGGATACCCCTTTTGATGACCCGCGCAGCCGATCGCATGGCACGAAGGTCGTTCACCGGGTTTTCGTGAAGTAAGAGCAGATCGGCCTGCTTGCCTGGCTCGACGGAACCGAGGGAACCTTCCTGCTCCAGCGCCACAGCCGCCCCATGAGTGGCCGCCACCAGCACCTCCCAGCAGCTGAGGCCATAAGCCGCCATGGTCTCCATCTCGACGAAGACCGACGGATGAGGCCCGAAATTGGGGGAACCGGCATCGGTACCGAGGGCAATGGCTACATCCATTGCCAGGGCCCGCCGGATCGTGTCCCGGTGCCAGGCTACTACCTGCTGCGCCTTTTTCACGTACCAATCGAGAACTTGTCCCTGGCTGTCGGCCAGCTTCCGGTAGACCGCCAGGGTGGGAATGAGCACGGTATTTCGGGTCTTCATTTCGAACAGCACGTCATCAGGGATGTTGGCCCCGTGCTCGATGGTATCGACCCCGGCGCGGACGGCATGGGTGGTACCCATCTCACCGAGGCAATGGGACGCCACCCGCAGGTCCAGTCGATGGGCTTCGGCAACGATGATCTCGAGATCTTCCCGGGCATACAGCGCCGGACCGATTTCCTCGGGACCGTAGGCACCACCGGTTGCCGCCACCTTGATGAGACCAGCCCCCCGCGCCTTCAGGGTGCGAACGGCCTTCACCAACTCGTCCCGCGAATCGGCGATCAAGCCGAGGTCAGGGACATGACCGCCCGTGGGCTGAATGATTCTGCCGGCGGGAACGACCGTCGGTCCGAACATCAGGCCGGAATCAAAGACGCGGGCAATGTCAACGGCCACATCATCGACGGACCCGAGATCGCGCAGGGTCGTCACTCCACACGCGAGAGACTGGCGAGCGTTGGCGATCCCGCGTGCCATCGCCCGGTACGGACCCTCGCGCTTCATGCCGGTCAGTGGATCAGGACCGCCGTCCCACACCAGGTGCACATGGAGGTCGATCAGACCGGGCATCAGAAACAGGCCATCGGCAGTGAGGCGTTCTTGTACGGCAGGGAGCCGGCCGGTACGATGGACGCTGTCTATGAAACCGTTGCGCACCCGGACGGAGACCTTAGGCACGACGCTCCGGGCGGCCGTATCGATGAGAGAGACGTTCTGGATCAAGTAGTCATGGGGTTGATAGGATACTGGAAAGTGCTCAACCTTCATAGCGATCGCTCTTTTCATTCCGATGGTCGGGGGCGGGCACCAAACGGGTCGGCTCCGTTCTTGAGAAACCCCATCCTTCATACCGTAAAAGACTCGTATTCACGGTGTCTTAAGGATTCCCGCCTGCCCTTGAACGACGAGGATGGGCTTTCCTGGTTCGTTGTACCCCATGGTCATGGGGGTCGGCGGGAATAGCGCGCCAGGTATGCTTCGACTCTGAGCTTCCGCAGGGTGCTTTGGGTGCTCATGTAGCGAATCCTGCCAAAGACCGGCCGTACCGGGAACCAGGGGCGGTCGTAGCAACCCAGGACCCACAAAATTCCAGTATAGGAATTGGGGTCGCGGCCATCGAGGGCGTACTTGTTGTTGAGCTCGATCATGATAGCCAGCGCATCCCGGGGTGAAGACGACCATTCCAGGATCTTCTTTCCCCAGAGCATCCGCAGGTAGTTGTGCAGGCGACCTTCTTCCAGAAGCTGACACTGGGCCGCATTCCACAGCGCATCATGGGTGGTGGCGGCTTCAAACTCAGCGAGGCCATAGCAATACGGACGACGATCCCCCGCATGCTGCTCCAGTTCCAGCAGGGCCCAGGAGGGTAGCGATTCCAGCCGGTCATAGTCGTCGCGCTGGGAGCACCGGTTGAAACCCAGTTCACGCCAGGTGATCAGTTGGTCAAGGAACGCTTCCGCCGCATCACTCAGACCCCACCACCCGACCCGCCGGCCCGTCGCTTTCACGCCAAGCCGGTCAGGCGTCCACTCTTCCAGGTCGAAGAGTTCCGAGACCACCTGGTGTACCGCCAGGTGACCGAAGTGAAGATAAGGGGAGAGCCCGCTGCCGGCGTCTTCTTCGGGGTGGTTGCGAATGATGTGATATGAACCGAATTTGCCTTTGAGGAAGCTTCTGAGATGTTCCTGGGCTGCCGCCGAACCGCCTCGAAGCGGTGCCGCTGATACGTGATGAGCGACGGGCAACCCTGCCACCGCCTCCGGCCGGCCTTCCAGGATGCCCCCCGCGGTCGGCGGCCAACGCCGGACGACCGTTTCCGGCAGCGTTGCCAAGGCCGGCAGCGATGCGCCTTCAAGAGGGTTTTGCGCCGGAAACTGATCGAGCTGGAGCGGCAGGTTCTTTTGCAGAAAGCGGCGAAACGAAAAGGCCGTGGTAAACGCCTGGCGGGCCACCGCAAGCGGGAGCAGGCCATTGCCGTCTACCAGTTCGAATTTGACCCGGAGTTCCCCGGCCGCCGCCTGTAGCATCCGGGGCAGGAAGAACGCCGGGTAATCATCAGCCACCACCACACAGGCATGCTCTCCCAGCGCCCGAATTAGACCTTTTCCCTCGCCTTTCCGCTGTTCGACGAACGGGTAATAACACACCCCGGAGGAGGCAAAATCCCTCAGGTTGTCGGCCATCCCCTCGATGATGAACCGGTGCAACCGATCACTCGCCCAGGGATAGTCGCAGCGTAGGGCCTCGAGCACCACCAACGGTTTGCCAAGTTCAGATGCCCATTGGACGGCCCGCTGCAGGCTGAAATTCCAGTTCCTTCGGCGAAAAGCGGTCATCCAGTAGAGAACCAATTTCCCTTCGGCATTGACGGGCAGGTCATTGGCCAGCCTGATCCGAATGTCCGGTACCGGTTCCATGCCACTCCCGTGATCGTTTCCAGGCCGAGTTGCGGGTTCACGCTGAGCATGCTGGTTCCCAAGCCGGAGCTTGGGAACCAGCGAAAATTCCGCACCCCTCACCCTTCACTCTTCACCAGTTTGATCTCAAAGAGTTTCGGCCAGCATTTTCCCGTCACGAAGATCCGGTCGCGGGCCGCGTCGTAGGCAATGCCGTTGAGCACTTCGGCCTTTCGCGCCGGGCCGATGGCCCGGCGCAGCCTGCCCAGATCGACCCAGGCACGCACCCGCCCCGCTGCCGGATCGATTACCGCAACCACATCCTGCTGCCAGATGTTCGCCAGGACCTCGCCCTTGATGTAGGCCAGAGCATTGAGGTTGCGGACCGGGGTCCCGTTATCGACCACCTCGATTCGCCGTTCCTCCAGGAACGAATCCGGATCGAGGAACCGCAGCCAGGCGCTGCCATCGCTCAGGATCAGGGAGGTACCGTTGTGGGTGAGACCCCAGGCCTCGCCGGGGTACTGGAACTCGCCCACCCGCTGCAAAGTGGCCCGATCATAGACGAGGACCACTCCCGAGCGCCAGGTCAACTGGATCAGCTGTTCCCGCCACAGGGTCAAGCCTTCGCCGAAGAGATCCTTTGCCAGCGGTACCAGCTGCAGGACCACACCCGTTTCGAGGTCGACCTTGCGCAATGAGGACTTCCCATGGAGGCCGGTGCTTTCATAAAGAATCCCGTTCGAGAAGACCAGTCCCTGCGTGAACGCTTCGGGGTCGTGGGGATAACTCTTCACAATCGTGAAATCATAGCGGGCGGCGGGGGAAGTCTGCTGAGTGGTGGCACTGCCAGAGGCCCGTTCTCCCGCCGCGGCAAAGACCGGCGGATTAAGACCTCCGCACCAGCAACAGAACCAGCAGGCAGCCACCAGGGTCACCGCCCGCCCCGGTCTCATCAGCTTAACGGTCCGACGTGACGGCCTCACCCCCACCCCATCACCCTCCCGCCGCTCTTCCAGTACAGCGCGGCATAAGTCTCAAACCGCTTATGGCAGGTGTCCTGCTGTTAGCCTTGCCGTTGCGTTTCATGTTCATTCAACGCAACCTACCGAGAGCCTCCGCCCTAACGCGAGGATGGTAGGTTGCGTTGAGAGGAGCGAAACGCAACATGTGTAGGCTGCCGAACTTTCGCCGCTCCTCTAGGCCACCGCCGCGCGCCCCACGCTGACATAGTGAAACCCCATCTCTTTCATCATTTCCGCCGGATACACATTCCGCAGATCGATGAAGACCGGTTTGTTCAGCAAGGTTTTGATCCGGTCGAGGTCCAACGCCCGATATTCGTTCCACTCGGTCATGAGGACCAGGGCGTCGGCCCGGTCACAGGCTTCGTAGGGGTTGATGCAATACTTGACACCCGGCAGGAGCCTGGCGGCCTCCGGCATGGCGGCCGGGTCATGGGCCCGGACCAGGGCACCGTGTTCGAGCAGGGTCGAGATGATGGTAAGGGCAGGAGCGTCCCGAATGTCATCGGTTTCTGGCTTGAAAGCCAGGCCGAGAACAGCCAGGGTTTTCCCAGCCTCACTGCCGCCGAGGGCAATTCTGATCTTTCTTGCCATGCGGGCTTTCTGGGCGGCATTGACTTCGATAACGGCCTCGACAATGCGACAGGCAACCCCGCTTTCCTGCGCAATGCGCAGCAGCGCCTGGGTATCCTTGGGAAAGCACGAACCGCCATAACCCGGCCCCGCATGCAGAAACTTCTTGCCAATGCGACCATCCAGCCCCATGCCGCGCGCCAGATCCTGCACGTTGGCCCCGATTTCCTCACAGATGTTTGCCAATTCATTGATGAAGCTGATCTTGGTCGCAAGAAAGGCGTTGGCGGCATACTTGATGAGTTCCGAGGTCTCGATGGCGGTGATGACAAAGGGTGTCTCGATGAGATAGAGCGGGCGGTAGATGGCCTTCAGCACCTCCTCGGCCATGGGTGAAGCGACCCCGATCACCACGCGATCCGGATGCATGAAATCACGGATAGCCGCCCCCTCGCGCAGAAACTCGGGATTGCTGGCCACATCGAACGAGGCTTCGGGGTTGGCGGCCGAGATGATGCGGGCCACCTGGCGGCCGGTGCCAACCGGCACAGTGCTCTTGTTCACCACCACGGTGTAATCCCTGAGGTGAGGAGCAATCTGTTCGGCTGCTTCGTAGACATAGCTCAAATCGGCATAGCCATCGCCCCGCCGGGATGCGGGCGTCCCTACGGCAATGAAGATCACCTGGGCCTCGGGCACGCCGGGGGTGAATTCCGTGGAAAAAATGAGACGCCCGGCGTTCACGTTCTTGCGAACGATGAACTCAAGGCCCGGCTCATAGATCGGAATTTCACCCTTTTTCAGAATACCGATCTTGCCCTCGTCCTTGTCGATACACGTCACCTCATGACCGAATTCGGCGAAGCAAGCCCCGCTCACAAGTCCAACATAGCCGGTTCCAATGATCGCAATTTTCATGGCACGCTCTTCCCCTTTCCTGGAAGTGGTGATGGCAATACTCGAAAACTGTAGCAGCTATTTTGATCCCTTACAAGCCTCACCGGCGGAGCATATGGCAACCCGAAACCGGGTATCCCGGTGATCCTGGCGGCACGACCTTCCAGCTGAGGACGTTCATCCGATTAAAATCATTGCTTTCTGGGGTAGATAGTGGATAATAGTATAAAATCGAGCTCAAATGAGGGCATCTTACTTGAGGACTTGCTTTTGAGGATCATTTCGCGACAGAGGCTGCGGTATAAGAAGCGCCATGCGGCTGAGGGCACCACCCTGAGCCCTTCGCGACGCCCGGAACGGCCTTTCTCCCTGCGCATTCACCGGACCCTCAAGCCGGTACTCGACCGTATCCGAATCCCCCAGCCCCGTCCCTTCGTTCCTGATCCCTTCCAGCTGGAAGCACTCGAAACCCTGGAGCGGACGGACGTCCTGGTGACCGCCCCCACTGGTTCCGGCAAGACTTACATCGCCGTCGAGGCCATCCAGCGGACCCTGCAGAGCGGCGGCAGGAGCTGGTACGCTTCACCCCTCAAGGCCCTCTCCAACTCGAAGTACGAGGAATTCTCGAACCTTTTCGGCCCGGACCGGGTCGGGATCCTCACCGGCGACCGGAAAGAAAATGTCCAGGCACCGGTTATCGTCGGGACCACCGAGATCCTCCGCAACCAGTTGTACGACACCATGCATCGGGGGGAAAACCTGGACGAGGATCTCGTGGTCCTGGATGAAGCGCATTTCCTGGGCGATGAGGACCGGGGAGTGGTCTGGGAAGAAGTGCTCATTTACCTGCCGGCACGGGTCAGGCTTCTCCTCCTTTCCGCCACCATCCAGAATGCCGATGAAATCTGTTCCTGGCTCGAATGGCTGCGCTCGACACCCTGTACCTGGGTGGCCGCCTACGACCGACCGGTGCCGCTCTATCCCCTGTTCCTCACCCCGGAAGGCGAACTCAGCCCGCTCAGTACCCGCCGCGGACTGTTTGCCAAGGTCCGAGCCATTGATTGCAGGTCTCTTGCCAGAAACAGTTTTCCCGATATTCCGAGAGTGCTCCATGCCCTGCGGGAGGCCAATCTGCTACCCGCGATCTTCTTCCTGAAGTCTCGAGCCGATTGCGAAAGGGCAATTTTTCTCTGCCACCCGACTCCCGAAACCGAAGAGGACAGAAAGGCGGAATCCTTCCGGCGGCATTTGCACGAACTGCTGGAGAGTTTTCCCTTCCTGAGACGCCATCAGCATCTGTCGGTATTGCGCTATGCCCGGGTGGGGGCTCATCACGGCGGTCAGCTGCCGCATTGGAAGCTATTCCTGGAAAAACTCATGCAGGAAGGATATCTGGAGGCGATCTTCTCGACCTCGACGGTCGCTGCGGGGGTAAACTACCCCGCCCGCACGGTCGTGATCTGCCAGAGTGACCGGTTCAACGGCAGGACCTTCGTCGACCTGGGTGCCACCGACCTTCTTCAGATGACCGGCCGGGCCGGGCGGCGGGGCATGGACGAGATCGGATTTGTGCTGGTTTTGCCCGGTCCTCACCAGGACCCACAGCTGCTGCACGACCTCCTCAAATCCCCTCCTGATGCCATCACCAGTCAGATTCGCATCAACTTTTCCATGGCGCTGAACCTGCTCCTGTCGCACCGGCCGGACGAGATCAAGGCCCTTTTCGCCTCGTCCCTCGCCACCTATCAGAACCTTAAACGGGAATCCCAGGTTACCGAAGGGTTGCTCGCTGCGGGCAAGGCCCTCGGCCAGTGGCTGCCGCAAACGGCCTGCGGCAGTCTCGAACGCCTGGCTGAAATCCGCTCCCAATATGGCTTTCTCAGGGAGCAGACGCGCAAGGCCCGCAAGAACTGGAAGCGTCAGGCCTCCCGCCATTCTTTTCACGATCTGCTGACTCCCGACAGGACCTTCCTCACCGGCAGAGGAACCCCTTATGTAGTGGTGGCCCCACCCCAGATGGAGCAGCAAACCGTTGAAGCGGTTCGTCTCACCTTCCCCCTGCGCTACCGCAAAGGACGGATTCGAACCTACCACGTCGCCCTCCAGCGCATCCGTTCCGTGGGGGAAAAGCTGGACCGTCAGCCCTCTCTCAAAGACCGGCAGGGCTGGAAGGCGCTGATTACGCACGCCACCGACATCATCCATCGGCCCAGGCAGGAAGAACCCGACACCGAGAAGTTTCTCCCCATGGAGATGGCGGCCCGCCAATTGACTGCTCTGGTCACTAACAGGGCGGCTCTGCCCTGTGATTCCTGCACTCTTTTCGGCCCCTGCCAGAAGGCGACCACGCATCCCTTTGCGTCAGCCCTGGAGCAGTATCTCGCTCATCACTCGCAGGTCAACAAGATCCAGGAACAGCTCTCGAAAGCCTTTTTCCAGCACTATCGCATTCTCCAGGAGGAAGGCTATGTGAACCAGGACGGCCGCCTGACAGAAGATGGCCTGTGGGCCTCCAAACTGCGGCTCGACCAGCCCCTGCTCATCTCGGAAGGCATCCGCCAGGCCGTTTTTCCCAACGATCAACCGGACCTCCTGGCAGCCCTGATCGCACCCTTCGTCATGGACCGCGAACGCCCCGGCGATATTCAGCTCTCGACCCTGCTCTGGAAGTACCCTGAAATTGCGAAACCCTTCTTCCGCATGCTCCAGAGCCTCCAGCGCCTGCGGGAACGCCTGCAGGCCGAGGGCTTCCCCATCCCCACCATGCCGTTCTGGGCGGTGGTCACGCTGTATCACTGGGCGCGCGGGGAGTCCTGGGAGAGAGTACGTGAGATATCCGGAATGGACGAGGGCGACCTGGCCATGGTCATCCTCCGGACGGCGGATCATCTGCGCCAGATTGAGTCGCTGGCCGAAAGTCATCCCCGCCTGGCCGCTTCGGCCCGCAAGGCCATCGAGCGGATTTTGCGGGAACCGGTGTTAATGGAATAGGACCGGTCGGGCGGCCGTGATCTGCCGGCAACGCGGCTCAGGAAGAAAATTGCCGAGGCTTGACAGCCCCTCCTGACGGTCATGGTATCCATGACTGCATAAAGAAAGCGCCCCGGCTGAACCGGGGCGCCCTGAAAGCGGAGTTGCACGACTCATTTCCGGAAGACTAGGCGTGTTTCTTCTCCGGCGGCTTGGTGGTGAAGAGGATGATGGTGCCAAGGGCGCACAGCGCCGCCGCACAAAGGAACGGTGCGTAATAGGTTCCCGTCACATCCTTGAGATAGCCGCCAACCCATGGCCCGGCAAAGCCCGCCAGACCCCACGCGGTAAACAGCAGGCCGTAGTTGCTGCCTTGGGCCGTCGGCCCGTAGAACTGAAGGCAGGTGGCCGGGAACAGGGTGAACATGGCGCCGTAGTTCCAACCGATGATAATGGCAATGATCGACAAGCCGAGGACGCTGCCGCCGAGCTGGAAAATCGCGACCATGGCGATGGTCTGAATGAGAAACGTCACTGCGAAGTAGACCCGGATCCCGATTATGTCGACAAAGACGCCGGAAAGGATCCGCGTCGCCGCATTGGCGAAGGCCAGGGAGCTCACTGCACCGGCAGCGGCCATGGCCGTCAGACCCGCATCCCGACCGAACCCGGCAAGGTGGCCGATCACCATCAGGCCCGCAAAGGAACCACAGAAGTAGGCCACGTACAGCAGCCAGAACTTCGAATCACTCTTGCTTTCCTCATACGTCCAGTCACGGGTCACTTTGGGGGCCGCGGCACCCGCGGGGGGCGCCGGCGGATTCCAGCCAGCGGGTTTCCATCCTGCCGGGGGAACCTTCAGCAAGGCCCCGGAACCGATCGCCATGATTCCCATGGCAATCCCGCAATACCAGAATACGTACCGCCAGCCCATGGCCGGGTTCTCAATCATCCATGTCGCCAGAGGCCCCATGAGGAAGGATCCCAGGCCCAGGCCTACCACCGCAAACCCGGTTGCCAGGGCTCGTCGGTCGGGCCACCACTTGGGCGCCGTGGCAATGGGTGGGAGGTAGATGAGGCCACCGCCAAAGCCCGCCAGAACCCCATAGGTAATATAAAGCTGGAACTTTGATTGAATGAACCCGGACAACACAAACCCGATAGCCAGAATAAGGCCGCCCGCCATGACCACCTTACTGGGACCGATCTTATCGCTGATTCGGCCCGCGGGAAACGTCATCAACCCAAAGATCAGACAGCAGATCGCGAAGGCCAGAGCGATCTCGGCACGACTCCACCCGAATTCCGCATTAAGAGGCTTAATGAACACGCTCCACGCATAGAGCAGCATACCGCACGTGGTACTGCCAACTAATCCGCACAGTAAAGGGATCCACCTTGGTTGAGTAGCTTGAGTTTCTTCCGCCATTATCTAGATCCTCCCTTCAATGAAAAAGCCAAATAATAAGACGTCATAGTGCCCCTTTCTCCGTATCATTGCCCACGCCAAGACAAAAGATGGAATCCCGTCGTGTCGCAATGACTCCCCTGCCGCGCCTAATGTGTTCGATCCTCTGGACCCTTCTTCCCTCCTTTCTTCAGCTGATCGGTGATGATGATAAGAAATCGCTTTCCGAGTTCGTTTCGACAGCAACCGCCCTCAATGCCGTCAGAAACACCCAGCGCTACCACACAAAAGCATTTGCGTGCCCTCAATCAGGGGGATCTGACCGGGCAACCCAGCCTGTGACAAAAAAGATTTGAAAAAAAGATTTGTGAAAAATACCCTAAAGCATCATCTGGTAAGCAGCATTACGAACAGCACAGCAGCATATTGAGACAGAAGAGCGGCCCACGCGATCCGGGGTAGACAGCGTGATGCTTTAGTGACAAGACGCTTGAATCAGTGGCACCCGAAATGACTCCAGGCACCCTCACAAATGAATAACCTAATAAAATAGCGGAGAAACTACTATGGGCTTGCCTCCCCCTCTCCTGAATCTGTCCCTCTCACCCCCTTCCGCGCAAGACGACCCGTCACCTTCACAGGCCAAGCGGCCCTGGTACAGACTTCCCAATATAAACGCGATCATGGCACACCTACCGGTGCCTGTCAATGGCATTCTCACCATTCCGATCCTAAAAAGGTTTCTCGAAGGGCTGCAGGTGGCAATGCTCGATTTCCGGTTTGAGAAAGAAACGGCTTTCCTGCACCTTCTTCAAGAGCATGCCGGTAGTGAAAATGGCTCTATGGGCGGCCTCGAAGCTGCTGAGGCTCTTCACCGCAGCCAGCGTGATCACGGAATCGAGACAGATCGCCCAGACAATCTCACGGTCGTCACGGACCGCAACGAGGTCAATGGGGCGTTCCTGAATCCTCGGCGGCATATAATCCGCGACAATCCGATAAGGGGTTTGGCACAACTTCCCATACAAATGACATTGCAGGGTGCGCCGGACCGTATGGTCATTACGAAAAGGCTTGGGAATCCCGAGCCATGCCTGTTCGAGATCTTTCTTCCAATTTTCCAGTGCTTGCACAAAATCTTCCGGCATTTTCACTCTCCCGGCCGCAGGCAGGTTTGGCAGAGGCTGCCCCAGCCTCCAGATATTTTGTCAGGTATTATAAATACTTTTCCGAGGTTGCGATGTCAAAGAAAAATGCTTCTCGCCACCCCTTGCCAGCGCCCCTTGATCCCATGCTGCCTGGCTGCGCCGGCTGTGATTTCCACGTTGCATTGCCCGAACAATTCCGCTATCGTGATTGAGCTATAGTGAAACGCATATGTAGCAAGCATTCGGCAGGATTAGGGCGGCTTCCCGGAACCGGGACGTCGCCAGGGCGGGTTGACCCTTCGGAATCGATTCACGAAAGATGCTGTTGCAATTGAAGAACCTTCGCTTCCACAACATGATGTTTTTTGATGCGGCAGTTTTCGTCATTGCCATCTTCCTGGCTTACCTCCTCCGTTTTGACTTCCCGTTGCCGCACGATTATCTGAAGCAAATCATCCTGTTGGTTCCTTTTCTCATCCCGCTGAAGCTGGCGGTTTTCTATTTCATGCGCATCTATCGAGGGATATGGCGCTATTTCAGTGTCGAGGATACCTGGCGGCTGGGATACGCCTCGCTCATTGCCACCCTTCTGACGGTCACCTTCATCGTCTATGTCCATGGGTTTGGCGGCTTTCCACGGTCGGTTTTCATTATGGACGGGGTCTTGACTTTCCTGCTCTGCGGGGTCCTGCGGCTCGGTCTCCGCTCCTACTATACGGCAAGAAACACCTCCAAGGGGACCGGCGCGTTCAGCCTCCCCCAACTCGGCCAGCAAGGAACTGAGGACAAACGCGTCCTGATCATCGGGGCGGGGGGAGCCGGCGAGAAGATGTTGCGGGAAATCTTCGACAACCCCCATCTCCATTATTGCGTTATGGGGTTCCTGGATGATGACGTCAACAAGCAGGGCCGCTCGATTCATGGCATTCCCGTGCTGGGAGCCGCGGAAGAACTCCCGAGGCTCGTCAAGGACCTCCAGGTCGAGCGGGTCTTCATTTCCGTCCCAGCGGCAACCGGTCCGGAAATGCGACGCCTCGTGGAGATTTGCAAGCGGGCCGGGGTCCCTCACAAGACCCTTCCGGCCATCGGCGAGATCATCAACGGCAACCTGACCATCGCCCTTCGGGAAGTCAACTACGAAGACCTCTTGCGACGTCCCCCCATTCACCTCGATATGGCCGGAATTCATGATTACCTGACCGGCCGCCGGGTCCTGGTCACCGGCTGTGGCGGCTCCATCGGCTCGGAACTGTGTCGCCAGGTGATGCGATTTGATCCCGAAGCGCTCATCCTGGTCGACGCCAGCGAAGCGAACCTCTACCACATTGAAACGGAACTCCAGCATGAACTGAATTTCGAACACTGCTGCGGCATCCTCGGGAGAGTCCAGGATCGCTCGCTGATGGAGAAAGTCTTCGCCAAATATCGGCCTCACGTGGTCTTCCACGCCGCAGCCTGCAAGCATGTCCCCATGCTCGAGAAGATCCCATGGGAGGCGATTTTCAACAATGTCCTCGGCAGCCAGGTGGTCATGGAAGCCGCCATCCGGCATGGGGTCGAACGTTTCGTGTTGGTTTCCACTGACAAGGCGGTGCGCCCGACCAGCGTCATGGGCACCAGCAAGCGGATTGCCGAACTGCTCCTCCAGTCCCTGCAGGGCAATGGTTCGAATCTCATGGCGGTACGGTTCGGCAACGTCATAGGATCGTCGGGCTCGGTCGTTCCCCTGTTCCAGAGACAGATTGAGCGGGGAGGACCTGTTACCGTGACCCATCCCGACGTCAAACGCTACTTCATGTCCATCCCCGAGGCTTCCCAGCTGATCCTCCAGGCCGCATCCCTGGGCCGGGGAGGCGAGATCTTTGTCCTGGAGATGGGTACCCCGGTGCTGATTGCGGATATGGCCCGAGACTTGATCCGCCTTTCCGGCAAAGTGCCCGATCGTGACGTATTGATTTCCTATGTTGGGATGCGGCCCGGTGAAAAGCTGGTCGAGGAACTCGTATCCTCTCAGGAAGGGGTGGCCCATACACCCCATGAAAAGATCATGGTGCTGCAGCCCAATGGCACCTGGTGCGGACACGGCAACCAGGTGAACTTTTCCCGCTGGCTGAACGACCACCTCCAGGAATTATACACCATCGCCGAACTGCACGACCCCGGCCCGCTCCGCCACAAGCTCAGACAGATTGTCGCCAGTTACCGTGGGGAGGAAGCGGACTGCGTTCTGTGATTTTTTTGGCGGCAGCGGTCGTATGAAGCAACCACCCAGGCAAACCCTTCCTCGCCGACACGGCGCAAGAGTCGCAGCAGGGTCTTCTGAAAGCCTCATTTTGCATGGCAGGCAATCATTCCGCGCGAAGCAATCGGATGCGGGAGGTGGGCATGCAGGGAAGCTCATCCTCGAAGATCGGTTCCCGTCAGCCGACGATCTGCATGCGGGTGAGCTTGCGGCCGATCACGGAAGCCACGACCACCAGGGTCGACGAGATAACGATCATGATGATGCCCAGGGCGGAGAGCCGGCCCCACAGGCCGTCTTCGGCGAAGCGCAGAATCTGCACCGCCAGGACCTCGGTCCCCGGCCGTGACAGCACCACCGACAGGGTGAGTTCACGCACGAACATGGTGGCCATAAGGATCCACCCGGACACCATGCCGGGAATCAGCAGCGGAATAACGATCCGGCGCAGAGTTCGGAAGGGAGGCGCGCCGCACACTCGCGACGATTCCTCCAGGTGGCTGTGAATCTGGATGAAGGCACTGGAGAGGGGCTTGACACCATAGGGCAGGTAGGTGGCGATATAGCCGATCAGCAACGCCCACAGCGTGCCGTAGAGCGGTGTGCGCACGAAGAACAGCATGAACCCGACGCCGATGACGATGCCGGGAAAAGAGAAGGAGAGGAAGGTCAAGGACTCAAGGATGCCCGCCCCGATTGTGCGCACCTTGACGATCACGTAGGCAACGAAGACCGAGAGCATCACTCCGAGGGTCGCCCCTGCCAGCCCGAGGATGATGCTGTTCTTGAGCGACAGGAGCGAAACCGGGTCGGCCAGAACCTGGCTCCAGTGTCGCCAGCTCATCAGGGAAAAGGCGCGGGCGCTTGGCGCCATCACGTAGGGGGTCAGCGACGTATAGACGAGCACCAGCACGGGCAGCACGATCAACACCAAGGACAGCGCAGCGACCACGGCGAACAGGGGATAGCGCCAATTTTTCAGACTAATGACGGCGGGTTTGAAGCCCCGGCTGGAGATCGTGACGAATTGTTCGCCCGCTGCGGTGAGGTAGCGGTAGAGGCAGATGAGACCGATAGAAGCGGCGAGGGCGCTCATGCCCACCGCGGCGGCCTGGCCGTAGTCCGCGGCAAAGCCCGTGGCGACGATGCGATAGATGTGGCTGGCCAGGACATAGATACGGCCGGGCATGCCGATCACCGACGGGACGGCAAAAGAGGCGAGGCTGCGAACGACGACCAGGATGACGGCCGCCAGGATGGCCGGCCGCAGCACCGGCAGGGTCACTCGAACCAGGGTGCGCAGGTTGGATGCGCCGCAGACCCGCGACGATTCCTCGAGCGAGACGTCGAAGGCACTCATCGCCGGGGCAATGAGCAGATAGGCAATGGGCAGGTCGAGCAGCCCCTCGACCAGGATCATGCCGGACAGCGAATAGATGTTGAAAGGAGCGCTTTCCAGGCCGAAGAGTTCCATTGCCAGGCGATTCAGGATGCCGTTGCTGGGATTGAGCAGCAACACCCAGCTCGCCGCGAACAGGATGTGCGGAATCATCATCGGAACGATGGAAATGATCCCGAAGAGGAATTTCCAGGGCAGGTTGGTGCGGGTATTGAGGTAGGCCAGGAAGAGCGCCAGGACCGTGGCCAGGATGGCGGAGCCGAGGGTAAAAAAGAGCGTGTTCCAAAACATTGCAGCCAGCCCCGGATCGGTGTAGGCGGCAACATACTTGGCCACCGTAAACTGGCCGAAGGTGCCGAACCCGGGAGAAAAGCTCCCCACCACCAGCATGACCACGGGACACACGGTCAGGAAACCGACGAGAAAAATGAGGGTGGGAGTCAGGAGGGTTTTCTGCAGCATGACAGCGCCTACGGGGTGAGCAGGAAGCAGTGGTCGGGTTGGAAGGACACGACGATTTCGTCGCCTTCGTTGATCCTGACGGTGGGTTCCACGGTCATGGTGAGCAGCGTCTTGCCGATCCGAATTTCACCCTCATACGCTTCGCCGACAAAGACGAGGCTTTCCACCTTCGCCCGAAAGGCGTTGCGCACCGGTGCCGCTCCCGTGGCCACAATTTTGATGAATTCAGGACGCACGCACACCATCGTCTCGGCCCCCACGGCAAGCTGCTGACGGTTGCAGGCAACGATTTCCCCGACAGCCGAAGCGATCACGGCACGAGCCTCATCGAGGGCCCTCACCCTTCCCGGGATGAGGTTGGCACGACCGATGAAGTCGGCGACAAAGCGATGATCGGGATTGAAATAGATCTTCTTCGGATCGCCGATTTCGATGATGCGGCCGGCGCGCATGACCGCAATCTGATCAGAGAGCGTCAGAGCCTCCACCCGGTCGTGGGTGACGTAGACAGCCGTGATCTTGAGTTCCGTGAGAAAGCGGCGCAGTTCCTTGCGGGTGGCTTCCCGCAGCTTGGCATCGAGATTGCTGAGGGGCTCATCGAACAGAATGACCTTGGGCTCGGCCACGAGCGCGCGCGCCAAGGCCACGCGCTGTTGCTGGCCGCCGCTGAGGTCGGTGGCCGGGCGCTTTTCAAAGCCTTCGAGCTGCACGAACTCAAGCACCTTCGCTACCCGGCTTCGGATTTCCTCCTGGGATACCTTCCGGTTTTGCAGGGGGTAGGCCACGTTGTCGAACACGTTCATGTGCGGCCAGATGGCGTAAGTCTGAAAGACCATCCCGAGTCCCCGTTGTTCCGGCGGCAGATAGATATTCTTCGCCCTCGACCAGACGATCTCGCTGCCGATGGCAATCTCCCCCGCATCCGGGGTTTCGAGTCCCACAATGCAGCGCAGCAGTGTGGTCTTGCCGCAGCCACTGGGACCGAGCAGGGTGAAAATCTGATTGGCGGGAATAGTGAGATCGACCTCGTCCAAGGCCCTGATTCGCTTGCCTTCCGAACGGAAATCCTTGGTAACGCTCCTGATGCGTATGTCCATGATGCCCCTCAGCCGTGGTCCAGGCACAACCATCGCCGTTCCGCACGAAGCCCATGACAATCCCGAAACGATTGCTCCGCGTGTTTTCATGCGACTTCGTGGGTGAAAGAAGGGAACAGTGCCGGCAGCTACCGGGCAAAGAAGATCTTCTTGAACTCATCGCCCCATTTGCGGATTTCCTCATCCGACAGCTCCCGGATGGGCAGCACTTTGGCTTTACTGATGCCGTCAATGGGCGGAAAGACGCCGGGCGCCAGGACATATTCACCCACCTTATCCGCCAGCAGTCTCATGGCATCTTTAGACAGCCAGTAGTCCAGGAACACCCTGGCCGCTTCGGGATGAGGCGCTTTGGCCGCGACGGCCATGGCGCGCGGAGTGCCCAGCAACGTCTCCACGCGGACCCAGTCGAGGGGTGCCGGAGCCTTGGTGATGATGTATTTGGGCATGGAAATGGCGAGCAGTTTTTCGCCACTCTCAACCGGCGCCGGAGTAGGCCCGAAGGATTTCACGAACATCGGCTTGTTGGCCGCGAGCCCTTTCAGGAATTTCAGCCAGGCCTCATCGCCGCCAAAGATCTTATGTTCCTTCAAACCGACCAGCCAGCAGATGGTAGTGGCGTGGGAGGCGGGGTCCGGCATGACGATCTGGTTCTTCCATTTGGGGTCGGCCAGATCTTCGTAGCGCTTGGGGGCATCTGCCGGCTTCAGTAGTTCCTTGTTGTAGATCGGCGCCACATATTCGATGCCGAACTGCACGATGGCGTCGTCCCCGGTCGCCCAGTCGGGATAGCCGGCAGCAGCAGGGGATTTGTAGGAGGCCAGAACCCCTTTTTCCTTCAACATCTCGAGAATGGGCACCGGCCCCTGGAGCACATCCGCCTGGAGCTTGCCCGCTTCATGCTCGGTCACTACCGTGGCCACGAACTTGGAAGTGTCAACCCGGGTATAGATGCCCGGTACGCGGGTGGCGGCGGCAAACGCCTCCATGATCGGTTCGACAGCGGTAATGTTAGCGTAAAGATTGACCTTGCCTTCCTGCTGAGCTTTGGCCAGATCAGCCGCAAAGGCATTCGGTACCAGAAAAAAGCTTAACACCAGTACCAGCAGACTTTTCATCACGATCCTCCCTTTTGCGAGAAGTTTCGGGTTGCGAGTTGCGGGTTTCCATCGGTTCTTTACAGGTGTTTCCGGGTGTGTTGCTATCCTCATGAAGGTTGAAATCTTTCGTTTCTTCCTTTGACCACGGATAGCATGGATGGGCGCTGATACTGCTCTAAATCCGTGTTCATCCGTGTCATCCGCGGCTTTAAAAAGAAAAACCTCATCTTTAGCGTATAAGTCCATATCCCTGGCCGGTACTTTCTCAATGGCCCTCTTTCACTTTTGAAGATATCATACCACGAAAATGATTGTTCTAAAACTGGAGAGCGCCCGACGGGTATCGTCTCTTCCGCTCTACCAGCTCAATTCGAGGCCGTTTTAGGCATGTGATGAGTGAAGAGGAAGCTGTGATGGAGATTGCCCCGCAAGCATTGAGCCGGCAGCTGATGGCGCTGCCGGCCGGGAAGCGACTGGAAGCGATCCTCGCCAGGCCGGATGCGGCGGCGGTGGTGGCGGCACTTCCCGTGCAGGATTTCTTCTTTTCGGTTAAAGAGCTCGGGCCTGACGATGCCTGGCCGCTGCTGGCACTGGGCGAGGTCGAGCAGTTGGTGCACCTGTTCGATCTCGAATGGTGGGAGAAGGACGTCATTCAGCCAGCGAAAGCCCTTCAGTGGCTGGAACGGCTGGCCATGGCCAGTGAGGAAAAGCTGCTGGCCTGGCTCTACCAGGCAGATTTTGAACTACTGACGACGCTTTTCAAGAAATGTCTGCGGGTCGTGGTCGCTCCGGAAGATATCGACCTGCTCGAGGCGGGCGAGCAACTGCCGAAGCACACCCTCGACGACCAGTACTTCTGGGAAACACCGTATCTCCAATTTGAGGATTTCCTCGCACGGCTATTGCGCCTCCTCTTCGAAGTCCATCCGGGATTCTACCGGGAACTCATGAACCACCTCATCTGGGTGCCCGAGGCCGGGGTGGAGGAAGACGCCTATCGATTCACCCAGGCGCGCCTCGAGGATCAAGCCATTCCTGCCTATGAAGATGCCCTGAGAATCTACAGCAGCATCGGGCCGGGGGAACTGGAGACGCTAAAGGACCTCGAGATCATGGCGTCGAGTGAGGCCCCTCAGCCCGTCTTCGCGCTGGCCCTGCTCTCCGGCGACGACCTGCTGAGCACTGCCCTCGCGGGCATCCACGAACCCCGCCTGGTCGCTACCCTTTGCCTGGAACTGGCATCCCTGGCCAACAAAGTGATCCGTGCCGACCGACTGGCCCTCGATGAACCCCAGGTTTTACGCCAGGCGGTGCAGAAAGTTGCCGCTCACGTGAACCTGGGTCTCGACCTCATGAGTCGGGGGAACCCGCAGAAGGCCGGGAAAATCCTCGAGCGGATCTTTCTCGAGCATCTCTTTCGCCTGGCCCACACGCAACTGCTCAAGGTCAAAGGCCGGTTCCGGCAACTGGTGGAGCGGGGATGGATGGCAGCATGGCCAGCGGGCTTCAACTGCCTCGAACCGGACTGGACGCAGGCCGCGGAGTTACTGTTGCAGCGAACGCCGCGGCTGATCCGACCGGCGGCGGAAGCATCCACCGTTTCAGCTCCCCGTGAGGACTTCTTCCGAAACCGGCAGGATTTGGCCCAGGCGGACCGTTTTATTGAAATCATAGCCGCTCTTGGCCCGCTCTTTGACGCTCTTGCGGAAAGACCGGAAGAGCTCACCGCCCGGCTGTGGCAGGAGGGGCAAGTACGGGCGCTGGAAGATCTCACCCTCGGGACGATGATCTTAACGGCGGCTGCACAATCCAGGATCAGCGGCAAGTGGCACGTCGAACCGCTCCCGGTCGAGCAATGGGCGGAAGGGTTCGGGCGGCTGCAGCCGGCAGATATGGCGCCAACCATCCGCTCGTGGGTCGAAAAGCTCGTACCGGACGCCGACGAGCGGGAGCTGGTCGGAGCCTACCTGAACCCGTTGCTGAACGAGTATAGCCAGGAGATGCTTCCTTTTGACTCGGACCACCCGCCGGAACCCCGGCTGGTAAAATTCTTTATGTTCCAGCGGCAATACCCAGAGGCTTTCCCAACATCCCGCGTTCCGTGAGCTGTTCCAGGGTCACGCGGGCGATGAAACCAGGCATTAGCGCACCTAAAGCGGGGAAGACTACCTGGAGATAGTTTTCCGAGGTTCCCCGCCACCAGCCGGGTTCGATTTCGGTTTCAGCAAGGACCTCCACGGTCCGGCCGAGAAGGCCTGCCTGAAAGGCCTGCTTCTTCTGCCGGCTCAAATCCCGGAGCACCTGCACCCGACGCTTCAGTTCCTGGCCGGGGAGGCGGCCGGGCAGGGATTCGGCCGCGGTGCCCGGGCGAGGGGAAAACGGAAAGGCGTGGAGATAGGACAGGGGGAGCTGCCGGATCAGGTCACAGGTATTGGCAAACTGGACTGCGGATTCCCCGGGAAAGCCGACCATGACATCGGCGCCAAGGGCTGCCCGGGGAAAGAGCCGATGGATTTCCCAAATCCGTTCCGCATATTGCTGGGGAGTGTAAGGCCGTCCCATCCCGGCCAGGACGTCGGCATCGCCGCTTTGGAGCGGCACATGAAAATGTGGACAGAGCCACGTGTAGCCGGCCACGCTGGTTAGGAGAGAAGAGGTGCATTCCATCGGTTCAAGGGAGCTCAGGCGGATACGATACGGCCGGGCTCCCTCGTTCAGAACCCTCAGCAGCGTCGCCAGATCGACCGAGGGATCCAAGTCTTTGCCCCACTGGCCAAGGTGGATCCCGGTCAATACCACTTCCCGGCAGCCATGAACAAGGAAGCGCGCCATCTGGGCACCAACGCCTTCCAGGGAAAGACTGCGGCTTCGGCCCCGCAGATGGGGAACCACACAGTAGGCACAAAAGGCATTACAGCCGTCCTGGACCTTGAGCAAGGCGCGGGCCCGCCCCGAATGCCAGGCGGCGAGCGGCAGGGGGCTGAAGATGGTGGGACGGTCGAGGGGGTTCGAACTGCATACCGGGTTCGCGAGATCCCCGGGTACCCGCAACCAGTCAACCAGCTCGAACTTGGTGCGGTTGTCCAGGATGTGGGTGGCCAGCCGCTCGTGGACGATCCGTGCCGCTTCGAGCTGCCCGTGGCATCCGGCAGCAACAATGGCTGCATCGGGATTCAGCCGCTGCGCCCGCCGCAGCAATTGCCTGGCCTGGAAGGTGGCTCTGGCGGTAACGGCGCAGCCGTGCACCAGGTAAATGTCGGCTCGCTCACGGAACGAGACCAACCGATAGCCGGCTTCTTTCAGGGTCTGGCGGAAGTAGACGGATTCATACTGATTGACCTTACATCCGAGAGTCTCGAGGGCAACCGTCCGGAAACCGTTCACCGCGCTCCATCCCGTGCCAGGCCCCGAATTGCCGGGTGCGGGTTGCAAGGCAGGTTTTCCTTTTTCCCGTTAGAGGCTTGTCAGAGCTCCGCCAGGCTCTTGTCGAACGTCACGACCATGGCCCGCGCGGGGCAGGTCTTGACGCAGAGCTCACACGCGCTGCACCGTTCCGATTCAAAGATCACCTCCATTTCCGGGCGATTGATATGGAGCGCTCCGGTAGGACAGACCGCGGTGCAGGCGCCACACTGGTAACATTTCTCGTCATCCCGCCAGATCCCCTGGCCGACGGCTTCCACCACCACCCCCACTTCCTGGAGGTAGCGAATGCCCCGCTCATAATCATCCGGTTCGCCGCTCAACTCCATCACGACCATGCCTTCCTTGCGCGGAAAGATCTGGGCCTTGAGAATATTGAAGGACAAACGGTAATCCCGAACCAGGTAGGTGATGATGGGCTTGGCCACAATCTCCCTGGGAAACCTCAGTACCAGCATGTGCGCAACCATTGCTGACCGCTCCTTTCAGCCTGGCTTGTCTTCGAAGCCAGAATCACAGCACGCCCCCAACCGATTCCCAAGCGACCAGGCGTGCCAATTTGGGTTGCGCACAAGCCCCCTGTTGTGGTTTCATCAGTGGGTCGAGTTGCTCATTGATATCGGAGCCGTGAAGCACGGATCCCTCAAGGAAGCTTATGAAACCGCACGATCGTACAGTTTCTCCGCAGCCACCCGCGTCTCCCCTCGAAAAGCTGGAGGAATCGTCGTTCCTGCGCCAGCCGATGAGTGACCGGCAGTGGCGGGCACATCTGGCCGCTTTGAAGATCCGCCTCGGGTCCCTCGACCGGGAGCAGCTCCACGCGGCAGCCGGCGCTATTCGCAGCGCTCGGGACTGGTTGGACCGGCTGCTGGAGCAGTACTGTCAAATCACCTGCCCTGCCTGCCCCGATGTTTGCTGCCACGCCACAAGGGTCTTTTTCAATCGGACCGATCTGCTTGCCATCCTGGCCCTGGGCCTCAACCCGCCCCCCGGACAGACCCGCCCGGCTGCCTGCGCGCCGTGCCGCTACCTGACCCCGGCAGGGTGTTCGCTGGAGCGCATCCTTCGCCCTTACGTCTGCGTCTGGTACCTGTGCGAAGCGCAAATGGATCTCTTCGGAAAGGAACCGGCTTCGGTCCAGCGGCGTTTTACGGCCACCCTGGAATCCCTCCGCCGGGCTCGGCTGAGGCTTGAATCACTCTTTGAAGGCTCCTGCTAGCCCGGTTTGAACATCTTTTCCACCGGCCGTCGCTCCGGGATGTAGACGTCGGTTGGCAGCTTACCCTCATTCCAGGCCGGTGACACATACAAGCCGCAATAACAGCTGCCGTATTCGGCGACATCGGCCGCGCGGTAGACGCAGGGACACGTGATGTCGCGGTCCCATTCGCGGTCTTCGGCTGAAAGACGACAGGGACAGCACATGTAGCCGTAGCGCTCACGGTTGATCAGGAGGCTTTGCAGCAATCGGAGCACCTGTTGCCGATCCTTGTTGAAGAAAAAGCCCTTGGGTTCCTGCGCCTTCCTGAGCATCTCGTAGAGCTGGTCAACGGTCATAGTGGTCATAGCTTGAGGGCCTCTTTAAGTTCATCCTCCCGGAAGCCGACGATCACCTTGTCACCGATCAAGATGGTGGGGAAAGAGCACTTCGGATTGTGCTGTTTCACTTCTTCGATGACCTTCTGCCGTTCCTCACCAGTCAGTTTGTCGATTTCGACGCATTTGTAGTCAACCCCGCACTTGTTCAGAAACTCCTTGGTGTTCTGGCAGTGAATGCACGTGCTCAACGCGTAAAGCATCACATCGCAGCCTTCCATTTTCATCCTCCTCAAGGTTGAACCATCAAGACCCACTCATCGCCGAGTCTGGGTCATGCTTTATACCACGAATTCCCAGGCGCGTCAGCGCAAAATCGTAGCGCACCGGATCATCCGGGGCAATGGCACGGAAAGCCCGTGTCACTTCCAGGGCGGTCCGCATGTCCCCCTGCCGGCGGCAAGTCAGGCCGGCTTCGAGCCCAAGCCGGTGCATGTGGGTATCGAGCGGCACAATCAGCCGACAGGGATCCAGGCGGTGCCAGCCGCCCGGGTCGACCTCGTCGTGCCGCACCATCCAGCGCAGGAAGAGATTGAGCCGTTTGCAGGCGCTGCCCTTTTCCGGGCGAGGCACCAGCATGTCGACGGCGCACGGAATCTCGGCTCTCAGCTCGGCAACGAAGGCCGTCAGGGCAGGAAGGAAGGTGTCGCTTTCCGGTCGGCAGTGCTTCCGAAAACACGACTCCAAAGATCCATCTCGCGCCATGACCCGCCCGATGCCATACAGTAGCCCCGCCAGCTGCCCGCCTCCGGTAAAACGATGCCTGAACTCTTTGAAGGCCTTTTGCAGCTCGCCGTGCGAGTGCTCTCTGACGAACTGTGAAGGAACTCCTCCCATCAGGCTGAGAACCTGCGCGACACTCTTGAGGATCTGCCGGACCCGGCCGTACGCAAGCGACGCCGCCACCAGGCCGACGACCTCGCGGTCCAGCGGGTGGGAATATTCCAGCACAAACTCGAGCGGGTCCGGGTGCACGAGTTCCCGCCGATTATAAGTGGCATAAAGCGCTTCCAGCGTTTCCCGGCAAAACCCTGAAGCGCCGCACCAGCTGGTGAGCCTGGACCGAGTCATGGGTCGCTATCTTTCCCAGTTGAGGATCAAAGTCAAGGGGAGTGTAACAAATTGAGCGCACCAGTGAAACACCCACCTGCCCCCTCAAGGAGGGAATCCCACCGCTCAATTCAGCAACAATGACCGTGCCACCTCCTCGGCAGACTGAGGCTTCTCCGGGCAATTCCACGGAAATACCGGTCAGCCAGGGGCGGAAGGCTGGTAAAGGGGTGCGTAGTGAGGTATTAACAATGGTGCCGACATCATCTGGAAGAAATCTTTTTACTGTGACTTCGTGGATGCAATGAAAGAAAGCATGCAACCTTGGCAAGAGCCCATAGCAAAGCTGCATGACCGGTTCAGCCGGATGCTTTCCGCCTGGCTTCATCGCACCTGGTACGCGCCTCTGCCGCCATCGGGCGCATGGCTCTGGCACCATCTGCTGGCGGTGGGCGCGGCCCTTTACGCCAGGGGCCTGCAGCACGACCAGCGGCGGGCCGCCCAACGGCGCCGAGAGCTCTCGGCCTATGTCCTCAGCGTGGGGAATCTGGTGGTCGGAGGCACCGGTAAGACGCCGCTGTGCTTGTGGCTCGCGCGCCACCTGCACCACCTGGGATATCGGCCGGCCATCCTCAGCCGGGGTTACCGAAGGCGCCATCACGACCTCGCAAGGGTGCCATCGGGCGGCGAGAGTTCGCGGGCGGTGTCGGCATTCGGCGATGAACCGGTGCTCCTGGCCCGGCGGGCAAAGCCGATTCCCGTCTGGGTGAGCAAAGACCGCTGGCAGGCAGGCACGTTCGCCATGCAGAACGATGACGCAAACCTTCTCATCCTCGATGACGGCTTTCAGCACCTTGGTTTGAAACGAGACCTCGATCTGGTCCTGCTCGATGCCCGAAGCCCCCTGGGAAACGGCGCTCTCCTGCCGCTCGGTCCCCTGCGGGAACCCCCCGGAAATCTGGCTCGGGCCGATGCCATCGTGCTGACCCGGGCGGATGATCCCGGCCGAACCGCCGAGACGCACACCATGATCAGCCGCCTGTTACCCGGGAAACCAGTCTTTGCCTGCCGGCATCGCCTGACCGGCCTGCGGGTGGGGCTGGCCGGGCAACTCGCATCACTCGAGGCCCTTCGCGGCAAGAAAGCGGTCGCCTTCGCCGGCATCGCCCGGCCAGAAACCTTCTTTCACCTGCTGCAGGAGGCAGGCTTGGTCATTTGCGACGGTTTTCCGTTTCCGGACCATCATCGCTATCGCGACCGTGATTTCCTCATGCTTCGCAGGGCCATGGCAGAATCTGAAACAGCCTTCCTGGTCACCACCGAAAAGGACCTGGTGCGTCTTCCCCAGGGCTTTCAGACGTTCACGCTGGCCGCCCGGCTCGAGCTGGATTTCGGTTCGGACCATGGATCCTTCTGCAACTTTCTTCGGGAAAAGCTTCCTCCCGCCATTTGAGATCTGTCCTTTTTTGGGGACGAAAATGGTCTTAGCTGCTAAAATAAGGTTGAATGAGTTGACGGGAAATCGTGTGAGCATTGACGGGGCAGGGTTGCCTCCCAGCCCCTGAACCATTGTTGGCCCGTGGGGGGGGGCGCAGCGGAGCGCAACCCACCCCGTTGATCGATCCATTGCAGAAGGGTTCCGTCATGAGCGCCTGCATCAAGATTCGCGGCATCTATTCGACTGCTCTGACCAAACTCATGCTGGATGCGGGGTACCACCTCGTTGATCCATCCAGCAAAATTCGGCGGCTTTTCGCCCTGGAAAACGCTGATGGTGAATGCGAGATCCTCATTCAGGACCGACCCGGCCTCCAGGGAGTGGCACTCACGGGACCTCCGGAAAAGATGACGCAGTGCCTGACGTTTCTCCAGGAACGACTCCTGGACGCCGCCCTGCTCAGCGTGGTTCCCGTCGAAGAGGAAACCGGGATGGTCAAGGCTGCTATCGAATTCCCGGGATTCGCCAAGCAGGTTCTCGATGAGACCCGGCTGACCGTTGTTCCCACCATCTCGCGCCATCATCGCTATCGCACCATCGCCAGCAAGACTCTGGAACAGGCCGAACAGACTCTCCTGAAACATCCCGAGAAAAAGGAATCCCTCGACGACGCCGTCTTCCAGATGGAAATCCTGCTGCCTCTCGAAAAGGAGGGCCTGGTCAGGTTGGAGCACATTCGGCCCGCGGGCAAACCCATGCGCCCACGCGAGGGCGTCCTGGTCAGTAGCGATCCCCATGGCCTGGTCTTCCGGCGCATTTTTTCACAGGGCCGCTACGATGGGCTGAACGTACCGATCCAGGAAGGAGATTACGGCCTGACAGAAATCCAGGAAGGGGCCTGGTCGGTCAAGCATTCCTACTTCACCCGCAACCATCAGCTCATCGGCCATTACTACAACATCAACACTCCCGTCGAGCTCTACCCCTACGGCGCCCGCTACCTGGATCTCGAAGTAGATATCATCCAGCGTGCCGGGGAAAAACCAACCCTTATCGATCGCGAAAAACTGGTGCTGCTCTGCCGCAACGGCTGCATTTCGCAAGAATTGGGGACCAAGGCCCTGGCCGTCGCGGAAGACCTTCTGCAAGGCCTCAATTAGAGCGTGTCCAAGAAGTTTTGACATCAGAATAGTAATTCCGGTGCCAGTTTCGTTCACTCATTAGGACAGGGTTTGACAACAATTGTCAGAGAATTGACAATCTCTGCCGAACAGCGTGGGCATTCCTCCCCTCCCAATACCGTTGAATCAGGCCATGTGACTCCCCCCTTCAGAGCTAGGTAGGGCATGTGATTCCCCCCTTGAGGGGGCAGGCAATGTTGTTGAATTAGCGTCACCCCGGCGGCAGCCGGGGTCCAGAAAGCCGCATGGAAACTGGATTCCGGCTTTCGCCGGAATGACGGTAGGGGCTTAACTCAACAGTATTGAGGGGGGCAGGGGGGTGTCAAGCACCAAGACATCCCCCTGAATCCCCCTTCAAAGAGGGACTTCTTCGTGCCCTTTTCCTTAAGTCACCAGCATTGCCCTTGAGCAGACCGCCGCCAGCGGGTGCGCACAGAAATTGCTACACTCCCATTGCTGCGGGCAGGGTCATGAATCATCAGCGCGGCGGCGGGTCCCGGCGCAAAAGCCCCGCCTCCAACCACCCTAAGCCTCTGCAGCAGCAGGGCCGGTTATTCCTGCCGAGCTGTGCCGGGGGGTATGAGGGAGTTCCCTGCCCGGCGGTTTCGCAGCAGGGTTTTGGGTCAATAGGATCAGAAGCTCACAGGAGTCGCATGAGATCAACAGAGTCGGCAAGCAGCACCACCTGCTTCAATCGGGAAGCCGGCTTCACCTTGGTGGAACTGATGGTAGTGGTTGCCATTGTGGGAATCCTGGCGGCGGTTGCCACGCCCGCATATGTCAACTACATCAACCGGGTGAAACAGAGCGAAGCGACCAGCCTGCTGCTCACGGGGCGGATCGAGATGGAGGAATTCTACGCGGACAACAATCGGTATGCGGGCACCATCGGCTGTCTGCCGTCATTCAAGGGCAACGACGGGTGTCTCGCCAACTGCAGCACCTGCACCGTCGAATCCTACAAGAATACCAGCGGGGCCTGTGATGGCAAAGGCTGTTATACCTACTCATTGACAGATAATTCGACTGCCACCTATTACAAAATCGTGGCCACCAGGAAGATATACAGTTATGCGCAGCCAGACGAAGTCACCATTGAGTCCGGCAGTCAGGTACCAACCATTGTTAACACCGATGCCCTGAAGTTTTCGGTCTATCAATGGCTCTTCGAGTAACCCGGTTGGGTATGGGGCACCGTCGGGAAAAGGTCCGCGGGGCACCCATGAGGAATGACATGGAGCCGAAGCCGGAAACTGTCCGCAAGTTCCGTTGATTAACGCTGTTAGAGGGATCATCAGATGTTACCTCTTTTAAAATATCTCACCATCTGCTTCCTGGTATTGCTGGCACCCTTCTGCGCTAACGGGTTCACCATCAATCCGGAATCGGTACAACCAGGAGGCACGAGAACACCGGCTCAAGGAACGGCAGCCACCCGACCTGCTGTCAACACCGGGGCCAGCGTCATCAATATTGTTGTCAGCAGGATCGACCATGACACGATCCAGGCCCGCGACGGAAGGACGTTTGCGATCTCGGATACAACCAGAATTATCAACCATCACGACCAAAGGGTTAAAGTGGTGACTGCCGAACTGTTCTTCCAGGACGGCAAGCTGGTCAGCATCACCATAAAATAATAGAGATCGTTGCCGGCGGTCTTTTAGGAATCAAACCATGCCTGTCAATATCAGTGGAAAGCGTTTTCTCCCAAGACCCAGGTCCTGGATTGCCCTGATCTTGGTCCTGGCAGGGGGCCTTTTCTGCCTTGAAGAACTCTGTGCGAGGAAACCTCCCCCCCCCGTTCCTGATCCTGAGATTCCGCCCGTTACCTGCAACTGCTACATCCCGCCCTTCGTTGCCAGTCAGTCAAAGCCCAACGTCTTAATCATATTGGATAATTCAAACAGTATGGATGAAGATTTCTATGGTAGCGCGGTGGGTTCCTTTGCTGCGGCCAGCAAATCCGAGGTGGCAAGAACGGTACTGAGCAATATCATCACGGAAACCCGGCAGATGTTGCGGATGGGGTTGATGACCTACAAACTGCCCACATCCGGTATCAATTCCTACTATATCCACAACTCGCCCTATTTCGCATCCTATGACGTCACCAGGTACTGCCCCAATCCTCCGGACAACTGCACTCGCTATTGCGAAGATACCAGTAGAACAACCGAGGGAGAAGCCTGCGATTCGGCCTGCAGATCCCAGAACGATCAGTTCGAGCTGTCGCCTGGCGACGAGATCATCTCGGCATACAGCGCCGGGTCAGCCACCCGGAGCAACTATTGCCGACTGGTCTACCCGAAGACCAAGTTTCAACTCAATCCCAATCATCCCTCCGACAACAGCAGTATTGTTTACTACAAGCACAGTCTTCCATTCTACGCTTCAGGGAATCAGCATGTCGCTTTCTGCTATTCATCAAGTTACAGCCCGCTGGAAGGCACCCCATGGGACACCTACAACTGCTATGGTGACAAAATTGGGTCGTCGGACAGCTTCGAACCCGAGGATTATTCCGGCCTCCTTTTCACCTCGGCCTTTTCCCCCACCGATTCGGACATTGCACTTGGTTTCAAGGATTTCGGCAGACGACTCACCTGGTATGACGTCGGTCAAACCTGGTACAACAACACGTCACCCGGCACCGGCAAATTGCATGTTGCGGTCAGCGACATTGCCGACTTCAACGGAACCCTCACCAGTTCCTATCTCAGCCTGCTGGAAAAGCTGAGTCCCATGGACGGCAACAGCGACCGGTACATGAGCTGCACGGAAAGTGACAAGAACAACTGCTCTTACATCGTCAATGCCGGTCTCACCCCCACGGCAGGAACGCTGGAAACCGCCTACAAGTATTTCGACGGGTCCTTGAGCGGGTATTCGAGTCCCATTGAAAACGAATGCCAGGACACCTTCATCATCTACGTGACCGACGGGCTGCCCTCCGTCAACGAAGCGGGAACGCAGGCCGACGCGGCGTCCCTCATGCCGACCGTTTATGCCAAACTGGACGCTCTGCGAACCCTGGTCAAGGGCACCAACAATCGCGGCGTGAAAACGTTTGTCCTGGGGATGGGGCTCCTGGATGAAGCCAGGATGTATTTGGACGAGATGGCCGTGCACGGCGGGACGGCAATGAACGGTCACGCCTACTACGCCGACACTCCGGAAGAATTTGTCAATTCCCTGCGCGAAATCTTCGGCAATATCGTGTTGTCGGCTTCTTCCGCCACCTCGGTTTCCATCCTCTCCGAAAAAACCCGGCAGGGAGCGAACCTGATTCAGGCCGTCTTCTATCCCTCGAAACTATTGGATGCCATCGGCAGCAAGAGCTCCTGGCTCGGTTATCTGTACGCTTACTGGCTGCACATCTCGCGCACGGCCACGACCATCCGGGAAGATACGGTTCATGACAACATCCTCAACCTTATCCAAGACTATGTGATCGAGTTTTTCTACGACACCATGACGGGAGTGAACGTCGCCCGCTACCTGGACGCAGATGGCGATGGGGCGATCGACACCAACGGGACCGACGACCAACACGTGGACACGGTCAGCATGGATGAAACCGGCCCGCTCTGGGAGGCGGGCGAGGTGCTGTCGCGACGCAGTGCCGCGAGCCGAACCATCTACACCGTCGTCAACACCCCTGCGACCGCCGCCACGGCCTTCGGCCCCCTGGTTCCCTTCAACGACGGCAATGCCACGGCCTTTACGGCCTTGATGGGCAACCCGCTCACGTTCGACGCCTGTCTCGGCAACGATAACGAGACGCGCCGGACCAACCTGATCAACTATGTGCGGGGCACCGATATTCACAACAACACCAACAATCGCTCCTGTCGCAACCGAACCTTCACCGACGGGAACAACACCCTGACCTGGAAGCTGGGCGATATTGTCTATTCCACCCCCCAGGATGTCATCGATTACCAGTTCTGCTACGATGCCGAGGCTGGCTTCGACAATCAGACCTGCACTCAGAACAGCGATTGCGCCGCGGGCAAGCGCTGTCGCAAGAAAGAGAGCGTCATCTTTGCCGGCGCCAACGACGGGATGCTCCACGCCTTCAAGACCGGCATCATCAATAACGAAGCGGACCAGCCCAAAGTGGCCAGCCTGTGGCCGCCGGGGGCCGCCGATTTCGGTGAGGAACTGTGGGCCTTCATCCCCAAGAATTCCCTCCCCTATCTGCGCTGGCTGGCGGCACCCGGGTACTGCCACCTCAGCTTTGTCGATCTCAGCCCTTACATCACCCACATGACCACTTCGGAGGGGGTCCGCAAGATCCTCATCGGCGGGATGCGCTTTGGCGGTGCGCCGGCACCGGGGATCGGTTCGGCCCAGCCGCCGCCTTGCGACACCTGCGGCAGCACGGTCCCCTGTTCGACCCTCAACACCTGCTACAACCCGCAACCCTACCATGCCACCACCAATCCGGGCGGCTGCACCGGGCTCTCGTCCTATTTCGCCCTGGATATCACCAACCCGGAAGCCCCCCGGCTCCTGTGGGAATTCACCCACCCCAAGCTGGGATACAGCTATTCCGGGCCGGCCGTGATCACCCGCAACGGCAAGTATCACGTCATGTTCCTTTCCGGCCCCACCGGTCTTGACGGAAGCTCCCCCCAGAACCTGCTCGCCTTCGTCCTGACGCTCAACCCGGCCGTCGGCCTCGACCGGATCGAGAGCGTTCACGTCTGGGATTCCGGCAGCAGTGTCAAGAATGCCATTGGCGGCCGACTGTTCACCACGGGGTTGGATCTCGACGAGGACGGCAACACCGATTTCGTTTTCTTCGGTGAGTCCGATACCCCCAGCGGCAAACTCGACGGCCTAAAAGGCGGGGTGGTGAGGCTCTGGATCAAGGATGACAGTCCTGCCAACTGGGAATTCACCCTGAATTTCATCAACCTGGCCAAACAGCCCATCACCTCCAAGGTTGAAGTGGCCAAGTGTTTCGGACAGTGGTATCTTTACCTGGGATCGGGCAGATACTTCACCACCGCCGATAACTACCCGATTCAGAGGGACTTCGTCCTGGCATTGCCCCTCTATTGCACCTCCACCAACCCCGCTGACTGCCCCACAAATATTAATTATATCCACGGCAGCAAGGAGGATGTCTGTGCCGAGTTGTCCGGCACCAGCGCGACCCTCGACAAGGACGCCTGGTACATCGAGCTGGACCCGGCCGAGGGGAGCCCTATCAATTATTATAAGGAGCGCCTCATTACGGATCCCACGGTCACCTCGCAGGACATGGTCTTCTTCACCACCACCCAGCCCTACGGACCTGGCCAGCCGTGTGTTTCGGGGGGTCGCACGCGGGTATGGGGTCTGAACTGCGCCACTGGCGAAGCCATTTCGGACAACTACTGCGCCGCCGCACAAATCAAGGACACCAGCGGCACCATCTACCTGCAGACCTCCACCGGCACCATCAACAAGGTGGTGGTGCCCACGGGGTTTGGCGGAGAGGATGCCAGGAACTCCGATTGGATGGAGGGAACGCCCCCGGAAACCTCCACCCAGTTTGTGGGCCAGTATGAGGGCAATGCCGGCAAGATCATGCACTGGATTGAAAAATGAGCCGGATCGGTGGGTTCACGCTGGTGGAGCTGATGGTGGTCGTTGTCATCTTCGGGTTCCTCATGACCATGGTCACTCCTGCTATTTCCACCTGGCAAACCAAGCACCGGGCCGAGGGTGAGATCGAAAGGCTGCACAGTGATCTCCAGCTGGCCCGCATGAAGGCTTATACGGAAAAGGTCACCTGGGGGGTTTGGTGGGGGAGCGGCAACAATCCTTTCAGCACCTACGAGCTCAGAAGGGACAATTCCACGCCCCCGGACGGCGATATCAACGACACCGGCGACGCCAATGCCGCCTCCGCCAGTAATGTTAAGCTCCCCGTCAAATCCTCCAACAGCGCCATTGGCAGTATCACCTTCGATTCCCGGGGATTCTGCAATGCCCTGACCTCCTTGTATATTTTGGACAGCGGTGGAGCTTTGGTCGATTGCCTGAAGACTTCCTCGACCCGAATCAAACCTGGAAAATGGGATGGCTCGAACTGTAATCCCAAATAGCCGGGGGTTTACCCTGGTCGAAGTCGTGATCGCCATGCTGGTGCTGCTGGTGGGGATGCTCGGCTCTCTCGTCGGGGTGATGGCGGCCGCTGACCATAATCTGGGTAACGCCCTGCGCGATGAAGCCGCCAGAATCGCTCAGGAACAGCTCGAAAAGGCCCGGACGGGACAGTTTGCGCTCGTTGTCAATGCCAATTTCACGGTAGCACGACAGGTGCGAAAAACCCTCTACCCCTTCCAGGTTACAACCGAGGTCATCGCAGAGGCTTCGAGCAGTTCCCTGAGACTGGTAAGAGTTACGGTACAATGGACATTCAAAGATACCACCCGCTCCCACATTTCGGAAACGGTCATCCGACAGCGCGCCTGATGGGGACTCGAGGGCTGACCATGGTTGAGCTGATGGTCACGCTCGCCGTTATCCTGCTGATCACCGCTGCCGCCAGCACCGCCTATGTGAAGCTGCTCCGGGGGGTCAAGGTCCAGGGGCGGATTACCGAAAGCCAATTGGACACCCTCTGTGGCTTCGAACTCCTGCGGTACGATATCGAGATGGCTGGCTACGGGCTGTTTCGGCTGCTGCCGACGGGCACCCCGGTCTTCACTTACGATGAAGCCGTGAATTCGGCGACCACGCCGGATGCTACGGCCTTCAACGACGCTCCCGGCATCCCCCGGGCGTTTGCCTTTTCCGACAATACCGGGCAGCAGGGCGGTGACGACAACGCCTCCGATGTACTGGTCATCAAATCGCTGGTTGCGAGCCCCAAGGCTGCCAACCGCAAATGGTCCCTGCTCCACCAGGATGGCGGCACCTGGAAGGTCAATACCTGGGACGACAGCGCCTTGAATTTCAGTGCCGCCAATCCCACCGACCGGATCATCGTCCTGGGCGAGAACGGGGCCCTGGAGCGGGCTGGCGGAAACTGGTGGTTCGATTTTCAAAGCTACTACCCCATCAATGCCACCCAGTCGCCCGGCCTGCCGGTGCCGGCGGATGGCGGCACCAATATCGCTTACGGCCTGCTCTCCTCCGATGATAACGCAACGGTGCGCATGCCCTTCCATCGCGTTGACTACTACCTCAAACGTCCCTCCGGCAATTTTCCGGCACGGTGCTTTTCAGAGAGCTACATTCTCTACCGCTCCACGATCAACCACGGTAATGGGGCGAGAAATGAGCAGCCGCTCATCGATTGCGTTCTGGATTTTCAGGTCGCTTTCGGGGTCGATACCAACGGTGATCGGGCGGTGGACCGCTGGGGGGATCTGATCCTGGCCGACGCCAACGGCAACGGTTCGGTCAGTGCCGCCGAGATCCGGGCGGGAGTGCAGGAAGTGAGGGTTTTCGTCCTCTATCATGAGGGTCAGCGGGACAACGACTTCCGGTTTTCGGGCACTCTGAATCTGGGCGATGCCCAGATCAGCGGGAATGCGAACTTTCAGACATTGAGCGCCGCAGCTTCAGCAGATGCCTTGAGTACCTTCGCACCCTCGGGGGAAGCGCAACACTATCGCTGGAAAGTCGCCAAACTGGCCATCAAACCCATGAACCTCGACTAGGCTGAACCGCCATGCAATCCCGCCGCCACAAAGAAGAGGGCTTTGCCCTGCTGACCACCCTCATGCTGATGGTCCTCGGGTTCGGGATTGTCTCGACCCTCCTCTATATGATCACCCAGAGCACCAAAACCACCCGACTCGGACAGGCTTACAACACCGCCCTGGACGCGGCCAAGGGCGGGGCGGACCTGATCATCAATATGATGGAAAATGAGCTATTCTCCCCCCCGGCCCTGGCGGGCGCCACCGGGGCGAGTTCGGACTGCCTCGAGGAAAAGCTGACCCAGGCTACCCTGGACGACAATGGGACCACCAATTGGCGCTCCTGCAGTGACAATTCCACCAGCTGGGACCCGGTCACGCACCCCGATTTGACCCTCACCCTGGCCAATCACCAAGTCTTTGTAAAAATCATTCATACCACCAAAACCAACACCAATTTCTTCTACCTGGTCAACGTGAGAGCCCAACTCCCCGACCGCCGGGAGCACGTCGAGATTTCCTTCCTCTATCAGGTTCCCCTACCGGAAACGTAGTACAGCGCGGCATCAGTCTTAAACCGCTTGGGGCAGGTGTCTTGCTGTTCCCCTTGCCGTTGCGTTTCATGTTCATTCAACGCAACGGAGAGCATCGGCCCTAACGCGAGAACGTTAGAACGGTAGGTTGCGTTGAGAGGAGCGAAACGCAACATGGGTAAGGGTGCCGAACTTTCGCCGCGCTGTACTTGCGGCACGATAGTCCGGCCTTGCCTTTTCTCGACCGCAAAAGGCCCGCACCATCAACGAGCCAACCTGATCCGGTCAGGCAATTGATGAGGCAAGCCAACATCTGTCAGGCTTTCAAGGCTGTGGTCTCCTGGTACTTGCTGGAATGATCCTTCCTGAAAGTGAAGATTCGCCCCACGCCGCATGAGAGCATCGTTGCCACCAGCTGCAGCTCAAACTCATCTTCTACAGTATCTGTAAAAAGCTTCTGCAATATTGGATGGTTAGGCATGACAATATCATCCTTGGCACTACAAATTGACGATCTGTTCATGGGGGAACTACCCGCCAATCTCACGCACGG
>Ga0255347_1000782_pt1 | contig 55238 bp, 38 predicted proteins | sample wastewater_treat_2_FD_192479 | JGI IMG/M metagenome (GOLD analysis project Ga0255347, IMG submission 192479) | Wastewater microbial communities from Lulu Island WWTP, Vancouver, Canada - plant24 | ecosystem: Engineered > WWTP > Wastewater > Unclassified | place: Canada: Vancouver, British...
GCGTCGAAAAGAAGTCCTCGAGCTTGGCATTCGGCGGCGCGTTGGTCGACATCGATGCCGACAAGGATGCGGATCTTTTCAAGGTTGGAAAGGTGGGGGCGGAGGGCGAAGTACCCTGACGACCGGAAGAAACCGACCAAGGCATCGAAAAAGCGGATATCGGGATTGTTGGAAAAAACACCTGCGAACTTTTCTATCAGCGTGTTGCCGCGGCGGTTGGTAAAAAAACGCATACTCATTGTTGGTGCCTTGCCCCAAAAGATTAAATTGACGCTATAATATTAACCCTTGTGGAAGAGTAGGACAAGGCTGTAAAACACAAAGCCGAAATTATAAGCGTTGCATTAACCCGTAAAATGAAAAGTCTCAATAAAAACGCATGTTTTACGGGGTTTTTAAATGGCGCCCCTGGCAGGATTCGAACCTGCGACCCACGGATTAGAAATCCGTTGCTCTATCCAACTGAGCTACAGGGGCACAATGGATGACATGCTGAAATGCCGTTGGATTTGCGAAAATATAACACAGCCCCAGACTGCGGACAAGCCCGCTGATTTTTATGAGTGCAGTGCAATGAAGTGAAATCGTACCGCACGGCGGGTTTCGGGTTGACTTATCGGCCTCATGCCGCATAATGGAACCCGCCATATGGATGGTTTCTCACTAGGGAGGATTGTGGGAGGCCAGTGGTTAAAAAACAGTTTGTAACACATTAAGTTAAGGAGAGACGTTTATGAAGGCGATTCAAGTGACTGCGGCGGTATGTGCGGCGTTTGCGGCGTTTACCGCACATGCGGCGAGATTGGTGGTTACCAATAACTACAATGGTGTCAAAGTGCTTGTCAATTATGACGAGAGCCGCATCGCTCCGTATACGCTTGAGGATCCTTTGACGTTTGTTGATGGGCGCAAGGTCACGAGCCAGGCCGATTGGCGGGCGCGCCGGGAGGAGATGCTGCAGATTTTCGCGAAGGAGATGTACGGCGTTGAGCCGCCGAAGCCCGAGACGCTCATAACCGATCTTGTTGACGAAAAGGTCACGGCGGCGGGATTTGCGATACGCCGTCAGTATAAGATGTTTTTCGAGGCGGATCGCACGGGGCCTTGCATCAATTGGATACTCTGGATTCCGCGCTGGGCTAAGAAGCCGGTGCCGGTCGTCAGTTTTCTCAACTACCGCGGCAACCACGAGCTTGTCTGCGACAGCGACATCCCGGTGCAGACGGGCTGGACCCGCGCCGGAAAAAACACCGACGGTAACCGTTCTTCGGAGCGTACGCGCGGCATGATGCAGGACGCTAACTCCGACAGCATATTCCCGCTTGCGATGATCCTCGCGCGCGGCTATGCGGCGATGAGCGCGTGTTATTGCGAAGTTTCGCCTGATCCGGTTTACAATGAAAAGCCCCCGTACGAGCAGAAGACGTTTGCCTACACCGGGGTCTTCGATCTTTGGGGCAAACGCGACGAAAGCCGTACAGATAACATCACCGCGCTCGGGGCGTGGGCTTGGGCGCTTTCGCGCGGGCTCGACCTCGCTGAGCGCGTTCCGGAAATCGACGCGAAGCGGAGTGTCGTCACCGGTTGCTCGCGGCTCGGCAAGGCTGCGTTGCTAGCAGCCGCTCGTGACGAGCGCTTTGCTGTTTGTGTGCCCAACCAGACCGGCGGCGGTGGCGCACCTCTTGCCAAGCGCGATTATGGCGAGAACATCGGCACCGAAATCAATGCCTTCACCCATTGGTATTGCCGCGCTTATGACAAGTACGCGCCAGATCCAGCGAAGCTGTTGACCTTCGACCAGCACATGCTGCTGGCCTGTGTGGCGCCGCGGGCGCTTTTGATCGAAGGCTTCGACTCGTCGAAATGGATGGACACAGAGGGCGAATACCTCGCGTGTAAGGCAGCCGCGCCGGTCTGGAAGTTCCTCGGCAAAGGCACGATGCCCGATGTCCCGTATCCGGATAACTATGACGTCTCTGCAATCGGCGCTTCATTTGGTTATGTGCGCCGCAGCGAGGGTCACGGTATTGCAGGATACGACTGGCAGTGGATGCTCGATTTCGCTGATGGTGCTTTCGGGAGATAGTCGATCGCCCCCCTGCAGGGGCTCCCGCAGGTAGCGTTTATCCATGCGGATAGGGTTTGGAATATGGATGTTTCGGGATTGACATTGTGCGCGGCGGCGGCTGGGCTCGCCAAGAGAGAGTTTTCTTCTGTGGAACTGACGCAGGCGGTTTTGGACGCCATCAGCGCCAAAGACGGAGAAATTAACGCATACCTGAGCGTTGACGCTGATTATGCGTTGCAACAGGCCGCTGCCGCAGACGCGGCGCGTTCCGCAGGGCGCGACGGCGACCTGCTGGGCATCCCGCTGGCGCTGAAAGACATGATCAGCGTCGAGGGGCAGCCTTGCACATGCGCTTCGAAAATCATGCGCGGCTATGTTTCGCCTTACGACGCCACGGTTACGGAGCGGTTGCGGCAGGCGGGCGCGGTTTTCGCGGGACGGACGAACATGGACGAGTTCGCGATGGGCTCGACCACCGAACACTCGGCTTTCAAGGTCACGCGCAACCCGCATGATTTGAACCGTGTGCCGGGCGGTTCCAGCGGCGGTTCGGCGGCAGCGGTGGCAGGCGGCATGGCGGTCGCGGCGCTCGGTACTGACACGGGCGGCTCGATCCGGCAACCAGCCGCGTTCTGCGGTTGTGTGGGGCTCAGGCCCTCCTATGGCCGTGTCTCGCGTTATGGCGTTACGGCTTGCGCGTCTTCTTTGGATCAGGTCGGCACCTTGACCCGCACGGTTGAGGACGCGGCTATACTGCTGCAGGCGCTGGCGGGAGTTGACCCGCGTGACGGCACCACGCTGGACGCGCCGGTGCCGGACTACCGGGCGGCGCTGGGAGGCGGGATCAAAGGGCTCAAGATCGGCGTGCCGGAAGAGTATTTTGTCGGCGGGACTGACCCCGAGGTGGCGGCCTGTGTGCGCGGCGCGGTGGATGCCTGCGCGGCTGCCGGGGCGGAGGTCGTCGAGGTCAGCCTGCCGCACACTGAACATGCGGTGGCGGTTTACTACATTCTGGCCGCGGCTGAGGCTTCGGCGAATCTGGCGCGGTTCGACGGGGTGCGCTACGGACAACGTGCCAAGAATCCTGAATCGGTCTTTGCGCTTTACGCCAAAAGCCGAGCAGAGGGCTTTGGCATGGAGGTCAAGCGGCGCATCATCTTGGGCACATACGTTTTGAGCAGTGGTCACTATGATGCGTATTACGGGCGGGCGCAGAAGGTTCGGACGCTGGTGCGCCGGGATTTCGAGGAGGCTTTCAAGCTCTGCGACGTGCTGATGACGCCGGTGGCGCCGACAGCGGCCTGCCGTATCGGCGAGGCGTGTGACGACCCGCTCAAGATGTATCAGGGTGATGTTTTCACGGCGCCCGCCAGCTTGGCCGGCATCTGCGGTCTGGCAGTGCCGTGCGGGCGGACGGCGGCGGGTTTGCCGGTCGGGCTGCAGATTCTCGGGCCGGCCTTTGGCGAGTGTGTGGTTTTACGGGCGGGACAGGCGCTGGAGAGTGAGATACAGGCATGAGCAAATATCTGGTCACCATCGGGTTGGAGACACATGTGCAGCTCAAGACCCGCACCAAGATGTTCTGCGGGTGCAGCCTCAAGTTCGGCGATGAGCCGAACACCAATGTCTGCCCGGTTTGTCTGGGGTATCCGGGGGCTTTGCCGGTGGTCAACCGCGAGGCGGTGCGGCTGACGGTCATCTCCGGGCTGATGCTGGGGTGCGAGATCAGCCGGTACAGCACGTTTGACCGCAAGAACTATTTTTATCCGGACATGTCGAAGGGTTACCAGATCTCGCAGAACGCGAACCCGCTGTGTCTGGGCGGCGGTGTCATGATCGAAACGCCGGAGGGGCCGAAGCGCATCCGCATCAACCACATCCACATGGAGGAGGACGCGGCCAAGATCAACCATTACGCCGGGTGCAGCGGGGTGGATTTCAACCGTTGCGGAACGCCGTTGATGGAGATTGTGTCGGAGCCGGATCTGTCGTCGCCGGATGAGGCCATGGCCTATCTGCAGGCGTTGAAGCAAATCCTGTTGTATGCGGGCGTGAGTGACTGCAACCTGGAAGAGGGCAACATGCGGTCTGATGTGAACATCAGTGTGCGCCCCGCAGGTCAGGAGCGGCTCGGGACGAAGGTTGAGATCAAGAACATGAACACCTTCAAGGGTATCCATGCGGCTCTGGAATATGAGATCGCGCGTCAGCTTGCGGTGGTCAGGGGCGGCGGCGCGCTGGTGCAGGAGACGCGGCGCTGGGACATGGATGCGGGCGAGACGCAGTCCATGCGCAGCAAGGAGGACGCGCTCGACTACCGCTATTTCCCGGAGCCGGACTTGGCGCCGCTGGAACTGGATGCGGAGTTGGTCGAGTTGTGGCGGGCGGACTTGCCCGAGGCGCCTGCGGCGCGGCGCGAGCGCATGATGGCGGAATACGGCATACCGGCGTATGACGCGGGGGTGCTGGCGGACGCCAAAGACAACGCTGACTTTTTCGAAGCGGCGGCGCTGGCCTGCCGGCCCGAACTGGGCAAGAATGTTTCTAACTGGTTCATGACCGAGGTGATGCGGCTTTTGTCAGAAAGCGGCCGGGCGGTGAGCGAGTGCGCGCTGACACCGGCGGCGCTGGCGGAACTGGTGTGCCTGTTGGAGGACGGGGTGATCAACGGGCCGACGGCCAAAGAGTTGCTGCCGGAGCTTTTCCAGCATGGCGGCATGCCTGCGGTTTTGGTCGAGGAGCGGGGTTTGGCGCAGGTCAGCGACAGCGCGGCGCTGGAGGCTCTGATAGAGCAGGTTTTTGCCGAGAATCCGAAAACGGTGGAGGACTATCTGGCGGGCAAAAAGGCGGCGGCGGGGTTCCTGGTGGGTCAGGTGATGAAGCTTAGCAAAGGCAAGGCTGACCCGAAGCTGGCCGGGAAACTGGTGGCGCAAAGGTTGGCGCGATCTTGACGGAAAACAACGAATCTGGATAAGTGTACTAAATTTAAGCTATGCGGATGAAATGCGAAAGATTGAAGCAGATTCTCTTGGCAGGCCTTGTGGTTGTGTCTGGGGTGTTGTTGCCGAGGAACGCTTCATCATGGGCTTGTCTCTGGACGTTACTCCGACGATGCCGGCGAAACTTGGTCGAAGCCAGAGGAGAACCGTTCGATTTCTCGGCAGCCGCGTGACGATCCCAAGGGGGTGCAGTTGCCGAATTGGTGTAATTGGCAGCGTCCGTTGCGTTTCGGTGACAAGTTTTTCGTTGGCTGCACACGGCATGTGAAACCGGCTGCCGACGCGCGTGATGATCGACGGGCGCAAGTGTCTCGTCGAATTCGTTCGTCGCGATGCGGTGGTTGACGGCGAGCCCGCTGTGACCGTCAAGGCGGCGATCACGCCGCTCGGGGGGCTGGTACTGCGCGTTCGCTGACGAATTGAAAGGAAAGTGCGACATGATCTCTTTGTTGTTGTCGGCGGCACTTGTAACATCCACGCTTGAGGGCGGAGCGCCCCAATGTCCGGCTTGGCGGCTGACGCCCGAGGCGGTTTCACTGCTGAAGGCGTGGGGAGAAAAGCCGTACGTGCGCAAGAACGGCCGCACCGATTTCTTCGTCCGTGCCCAGTTGAAGTATGGCGTCAACCGCGATGATTTCATCCACCATTGGTATGACCGACCGCTTTTGCAAGACTCTTCACTCGGACAGCGTCGTGACGAGCCGAACGAGACTAAGACATGGTTGAATCCGGATGCCTGGCGGTTAACAGTCGAGATGGGGCGGCTCGGCAAGCAGGAAGGCTTCGCGGTCTTCACCTGTACCAAAAACCGCGACGAGGTAATTCCGTTTTCGGTGTCGCCCGGCAGCGAAACGACGATTCTCGTGGAACTGACACGCGGGCTCACACTGGACGAATGCGTCTTCCGGGCGGAGCAGGCACTCAAAATGCCAAATAGCTATCGGATCGGCGGCAAGGTGGTTCTGACGAGCTACCCGGCCATCCGGGAGCGGGATCTTACACACTATGCTGAACTGAAGAAACGGCTGACGGAGAAATTCGGAGACAAGTTTCTCCTGATGCCGTATTTCAACCTCTTTGGCGATGATCGCAACGCATCCGGGTTTGACGTCGCGCGGCTCGAACGGACGCGGGCGCGGCTCGCGCGGGCGCTGGAGGTTTTGGACGGGCTTTGCTACAACGGACGCGAATCGTACTACAACCGGCGTTACGATCCGTGGTTGTTCGATCACGTCATTACGCCGATTGTCCGCAGTGTCTTGGCGGAGCCGCGTTTCAAGGACAAGGCGCTCGGTTGCTGGTCAACGCCCGGGCACGAGAACTCATATCGCTGGAACTACGGCCTGGACTCGACGGGAACACACATGCTACGCGAAACGCTGGCCTCGTTGGTGAAACTCGGCCCCGATTTCATGATCGGCTGTGAATGGGACGAGGAGAATGAGAATACGTGTTTCCGCCCGACGGTTGCTAACGGTTTCACGCATCAGCGGTTGCTGCGGTATTTCCATGACTTGGCCAACGGCTGCCCCCCCGACGTCTTCCCGGGCGACGACACGGCGATACCGAATCTCGTCCTTTCCTACCGCAAGGAACTGATGGCTGGCGAACCGCTCGAAGTCGAGGTGCTCAACATCCCCGACGGAACGTTCGATGGCGCGGACATCGATGTTTCCTTCGCATGGAAGACACCTGAGGGAAAGGCGGTCAGGACATTCCCGGCTCAGCAGCTTTGCGGCGGGAAACTCGAAGCCGCCTGGTTCACGGAGAACGTCTCTGCGCTTGTGTCCAACCCGGCCCTCGTTCCCGAGCTGACGATCAGAGCAAAGGGGCGTACGCACGTCGTTTCCGACGGCTGCTGGCCGGTCGGGCTCAGACCGAGTCGTTGTATTGAGTACAAGTGGGTCAAGCAGTGCGTCCGCGAATTGCCGCAAGGTGTCAGCGGCGGGCTGTCCGTCAGCGCACCGGATGCGGAGGGTGTGCGGAAGATTTCCGGGATGATTGAGGGAGCGCGCCGCTTCCGGTCGATTGCCGTCTTGGACGAAACGGATACGGTGTACATGTTCGACGGGCGAGCGTTTCGGGATGAGGATGTCGTACGGGTGCGTCTGGCGTTCCAAGGGGAGATTCTGAACGAAAAGAATACCGCCATGAAAGGCAGCATCACACTCGTCGGGGCACCAGGGGCGAAATTGCGCATCGACCGTTCGCGCGGACATATCGCCGTGAAGGATCAGGATTTTGTGTTCTCGGGCGCGATGGTCAACAACTGGCCGCATTATCTTTTTGCGGACGTTCCGAATGCGGAAGCCCCGACAGCGAGATTCGTCGTCAAGCTTCCCGGCTTTTTCGAGGGCGAGATCGCGGTCGCGGATTTGCTGCGAAAGGAAATTGAGGCGATTTCCGGCCCTCAGGGCTCGAATCTCGTCTTCACCCGTTATCTATCACAGGAACGCATTCCGCCGCCGCAGATGGTCCGGTCGGCCACGTTCGCGTTCCGTTGGAAACCTGGGCTCCCCAATTCACTGCTGCGAATGGAGGCGGTCGACGAGGATTTTCACGTCTGGCGGTCAAAACCGTTTTCATTGGAAACGCCGAGCGGACAGACGGTGAAGTTCTCCGTGTTCGAACGTGATTCAGGTGCGGTGAACGAGGTCAGGGTTGATGCGTCCCGGACGTTGCGGACGGAATATGTGTTCGAACCGGCACGCGGTTCGGTTGTCGCCACAGTGGGCGGTCGCAACCTGCGGGGAATCCTCGGCGGCTGCGTACCGTTGGTGACGGGATTCGGCCAAGGAGAGTCGGGGTACGGCAATTCCGCGCAACTGGCACTCCGGAAAACGACGCCGAACTGGCAGAAGAGCGCACCGGACTATGTGCGCGAGCCGGACGGGGCCTGGGCGCTGAAATTCTCGGGATGTTCGTATGTGAGCCTGCCGCAGCAGCTCTGGCCGGTTCACGCTGGCTTTGAACTGACGCTTGTGGTCAATCCTGATGATGTCGTCCGCCGGCAGGGACTCGTTTTCACCGGCGGCACGAGCGGCGGTCTCTATCTTGAAAACGGACGTGTGAAGGCCTGGTTCTTTCTACGCAACCGTTTCATGAAGATCTCGGGACGTGCGGCGCGTGTCGAAATCGAGGGGCCTGAGATCTCTACCGGGAAGTGGCAGACCGTGCGGCTTGTTTGCGACCAGCGGACGGCGCGCATCGAAGTCGATGACGTGATCGGCGAGCCCGTACCGGTTTCAGGCGACCTGTTCTATCCGCTTTACACCGCGCTTGGCGCAGGACTCAAGGATACCGAATACTTCGCTGGACGGATGAAGTCGTTCTCCGTGAAGTTGAAGTGAGGGGGTTAATCGTGCGAAGTATTTTATTTTGCGGACTTCTCGTCCTGACTGGAGCCGTGTCTTTCGCGGGTATGCCATTCAGCGAAACGCTGGATCGGAAATTGTCACGCCGCCGCATGCGGGGTATGCGGCCTTTAACGTCTGTCCGGCTCCGGACAAGGCGATATTCGTCAGTGTGGGCTTCGGCCATTCGATCGGCAAGGCCGACCCAGCACTGAAGAATCTGGGGGCTCGCGGAATTGCAATTCAGGGTGTGGTTTTACTTCGTTGCATCGCACCTAGGATTCAGGAGCCAGGGTTCAGTTGGACATGATTGACAAGATTGACATGATTAAGAATGGCCCGCTGCGCGGGTGATTTTTGAAGGTGTCTCAGACCAGGAGTTTTCTTCCTTGAGTGTTTTCCCTTCCGGTAGGGCGGTTTCGCCGAAACCGCCGCGGACGGCTCGGCGAGCCGTCCCTACCAGCGGGCGAAACGCCCGCGTTCCCGACTCCCCGCCCCTCACCATTCACCACTTACCAATTACATCGTCTCTCTCCCCTGAACCCTTTGACCTTTTGCGATTCAACTTTATTGAATCGCACCCCCAATTCATATCACTACCAAATAAGCCTGTGTTTCTGTGGGCGGGTGTGTTAATATTATTGTTTTTGGCGACAGGATTGCTGATAACGGTGCAGGAGACAGACTGTGACATCAAATGATGATTATGTTTTAGAGCTTTTGCAAGAGCAGGGGTATGTGGCGCCCGAGCAGGTCCAGGCGGTGATGAACTCGATCAAGCAGGAGGGCGAGACAACGCTGGACATCCTTGTGCAGACGGGTGTGGTCAGCGCGGATGACGTGTTGGCTTTGATAGCCGCGCAGTTCGGGATCGAATATGTGAATGTCAACGCCGATGCCATTGATCCGGCGGTTGTCGAGGTCGTGCCGTCGGATGTCGCGCGCAAATACGGGGTCGTGCCGGTGCTCGTGAAAGATGATACGGTGACGGTGGCTTTGAGCGATCCGATGGGCTACGATGCCGTGGACAGCCTGCGGTATGTCTTGAAGTTGAATGTCGAGGCGGTTGTCGCGCCGCCGGCAGAAGTCAAAGCAGCGCTGGACAAATTATATCCCGAGGATTTCGAGAGCATATACGGGGCCATGTCGGATGACGATATTGACGTGGCAGAGAAGGAGAAGGGGCTCGGCGCTTCAGACGCCAAGGATTCTGACGCGCCGGTGATTCGGCTGGTCAGCATGATCATTACTGAGGCGTGCAAGCTCGGTGCGTCGGACATCCATCTGGAGCCGATGGAGCGGCATTTCCGGGTGCGCTACCGCATTGACGGCGTTTTGCGCCAGATGGATAATCCGCCCAAACGGTTGCAGGCCGCGATTATCAGCCGCGTGAAGATCATGTCCAACATGAAAATCTCCGAGAAGCGCGCGCCGCAAGACGGCCGCATCCAAGTGAAGGTGCAGGGCAAGGATCTTGACTTTCGTGTCTCGTCGGTGCCGACCAACCACGGCGAGAGCATCGTGATGCGTATTTTGGACAAGTCCAATCTGGCGTTGGGATTGCCGCAACTCGGTTTTTTGTCGGATGACCAGAACAAGTTCGAGCGCCTGATCGGCCTGCCGGACGGGGTGTTGCTGGTGACCGGCCCTACTGGTTCGGGCAAGACCACGACGCTGTATGCCTGTCTCGGCCAGATCAACCTGCCTGACCGTAAAATCATCACGGTCGAAGACCCGGTCGAGTATCAGATGTCCGGTATCAATCAGGTGCAGGTGAACAAAGACGTGGGGCTGGATTTCTCTGCGGCGTTGCGCTCGATTTTGCGCCAGGCGCCCAACATCGTGATGATCGGTGAAATCCGCGACCATGAGACTGCCGACATCGCCATGGAGGCGGCATTGACCGGCCACTTGGTGTTCAGCACTTTGCACACCAACGACGCGCCTAGTGCGGTCACGCGCTTGCTGGATATCGGCGTCAAGCCGTTTCTGGTGGCCTCGGCCCTGCGCGCGGCGATGGCGCAGCGTCTGGTTCGTTCCATATGTGAGAAATGCCGTGCCGAATACAAGCCGACTGACCGGGAGCTGAAAATGCTCGGAAGTTTTTCCAAGGGCGCGACCATAACCACGATGTATAAGGGCACGGGCTGCAACTATTGCAGCCAGACGGGCTACAAAGGGCGCAAGGGCATATTTGAGATTTTCCAGATCGATGACACGATCCAGCGCTTGATTTTCGACCATTCCCCCGCGACTGTGCTGCGCGCCAGGGCGCGTGAAATGGGGATGCGCACTTTGCGTGAGGACGGGTTGTTGAAGGTGTCTTCGGGCATTACCACGCTTGAAGAAGTTTTGAGGGCGACTATGGGAGACGCAGACTGATGAGCATAGACATTAACATGACAGATTTGTTGCAGGCTACGGTGGATGAGGGGTCGTCAGACCTGCACATACGCGTAGGAGTTCCGCCGATGCTGCGCATCCACGGCGCCTTGACGCCGCTGGACAGCCCGCCTTTGCGACCGGAGGACACCGAGGCTTTGGCGCTGTCAATAATGGAAGAGGGCAAGAGGCAGGAGGTGGCACAGTGCGGGGGTGCGGACTTCGCGCTGCCGTTTGGCGACTTGGCGCGTTTCCGTGTCAGCGTGTTCAAGGAAAGGGGCAATTACGGTATCGTGCTGCGCCAGATTCCCAACAAGCTGCTGACCCTGGAGCAGATCGGTCTGCCTGAGCAGGTCAAGGAGCTGCTGTTCCGTCCGCGCGGCCTGATTCTGGTGACCGGGCCGACCGGTTCGGGTAAGACAACGACGCTGGCCACAATGATCGACATCATCAATCAAGAGCGCGATGTCCATATCATAACGGTGGAAGACCCGATAGAATATTACCATCCGCACAAGCGGTCAGTGGTGACGCAACGTGAAATCGGGCACGACGTGCCGTCGTTCGCGGAAGCGATCCGGCGTGCCCTGCGGCAGGACCCGGACGTGATACTCGTGGGCGAAATGCGTGACCTGGAGACCATGCAGGCGGCCATCACGGCGGCGGAGACCGGCCATCTTGTGTTCGCGACGTTGCACACCACCGGCGCGGCACCCACGGTTGACCGTATCGTAGACGCCTTCCCTACCGACCAGCAAGAGCAGGTGCGCACGCAGTTGTCGGTGGGGTTGATGGCGGTGATATCGCAACTGCTGCTTTCGCGCGTGGACAAGCCCGGGCGCGTGGCGGCTTTCGAGATCATGATCTCGACCCCGTCCATCCGTTCGCGCATACGCGACAATAAAACCTTCCAGATCAGTTCGGATATCCAGACCGGAGCCAAATACGGAATGATCTCGCTGGATTCGCACCTTTTGGATCTTTATCTGAACGGTTTGATTTCTTACGAGGATCTTGTCACCAAATCGCAGGATCCCGATACTCTGGTTCAGAAGCTCAAAGACGAACTTCGCGCAAAGAGGTAATTTATGTCAGATACATTAGAACCGACAGCCGCCCCTGTAACATCGCCAGCCAATCCTACTTACAACCCGCTCATCGACTTGGTGGTGAGCAACGGTATGATTGACCAGCAGCAGGCGGACGATTTGCAAGAGGCGCATAAGGAGACCGGCCAGCCGATACGCAAGCTGCTTATCGACAACGGCTATATCAGTGAGGACGACCTGTTGGGCATGATGGCGTCCTATCAGGGGTGTGACGTGGTCGACCTGAGCGTGATGTCGCTGGACCCGGATGTGATCCAGAGCATACCGGCGAGCGTTGCGCGCATGTATAATGTTTTGCCGGTGCATGCGACAACTGGCACGGTCACGCTGGCCGTGTGCGACCTGATAGACCCGTATGTGATGGACGAACTGATGTTTGTCCTGACCAAGGACGTGCAGTTTGTGATGGCGCGCGAGAAGGATGTCAAAGATCGCGTGGTTGAGTATTATGGTGACGACAGCGCGACAGTTTCCGACATGCTCAACAGCTTGGAATCGGACTTGGCCCTTGATCCTTCGCTGGATGTTGATGATACTGACGACCAGAGCCTTGAGTCGGCTGCGGCTGCCGCGCCGGTGGTCCGGTTTGTGAATCTGGTGCTGTATCAGGCTGTGACTGACCGTGCCTCGGACATACATTTCGAGCCGTTTGAGACGGATTTCAAGATTCGCTACCGTGTTGACGGCGCTCTGTATGAGATGTCGCCGCCGCCGCGGCGCTTGGCGCTGCCGATCATCTCGCGTATCAAGGTTATGTCCGGCTTGAACATTGCCGAGCGCAGGATACCGCAAGACGGGCGTATCGCTCTGACGGTGGCCGGGCACTCGGTGGACCTGCGTGTCTCCTGCCTGCCTACCGCGCACGGCGAAAGCGTGGTCTTGCGTGTGTTGGACCGCAGCGTGGTCTCTCTCGACTTGGAAAACGTCGGTCTGCCGGAAGATGTCTACGAGACCTTGACGATGGACATCGAGAAGCCCAACGGGATCATCATCGTGACCGGACCGACCGGTTCGGGCAAGACCACGACACTTTATTCGTGCTTGCGGGTGATCAACACGGTCGACCAGAAACTGCTGACAGCCGAAGAGCCGGTCGAGTACGACATGGACGGGATTGTCCAAGTGCAGATCAATCCCAGTGCCGGCAACACCTTCCCCAAAGTGCTGCGCGCGTTCCTGCGCCAAGACCCCGATGTCATGATGATCGGCGAAATACGCGATCTGGAGACGGCGGAGATCGCGGTGCAGGCTTCGTTGACCGGGCACCTTGTTTTCAGCACGCTGCACACCAACGACGCGGCTGGCGCGGTGACGCGTCTGATCGACATGAATGTGGCGCCGTATCTGATCTCGTCAACGCTGGAAGCGGTTCTGGGGCAGCGGCTGGTGCGCACGATCTGCCTTAACTGTAAAGAGGCCTACATGCCTGATGACGAGACCTTGACGCGCATGGATCTGAAGCGTTCGGATGTCGGCGACCGCTCGTTTTATTACGGTCGCGGCTGTTCCAAATGCAACGGCACCGGCTACAAGGGGCGCAAAGGGGTTTTCGAGTATCTGCGCATCTCCGATCCGATCCGTGACCTGATAAACGAGCGCCGCCCGACCCTGTTCATCCGTGAGCGCGCGCGCGAGCTGGGAATGCGGACATTGCGCGAAGACGCCATCCGGAACGTGCTGGACGGATACACCACGGTTGACGAGGTGTTGAGGTACACGTAAGAAGTGCGTTAGTTAATTAGTGCATTAGTGCCTTACCGGTCGATAAGGCCAATAAAAAACAAGTTGTTTCTCACACGAAGGCACGAAGGGCACTAAGGGGAATAGGGTGTTATGGAAAAACCTTTGTGTCCTTTGATCCTTTGTGTGAGATTGAATTGGGTTGCGGGCTCCGCCCGAGTTGGTGCATTAGTGCGTTGGTTGATGGGGCATCGCTATCGGGATCGATAGAGAGTGAATAAGGAAGAAGGAAAGAGTGAAGAGAGGAAGAACGCACAACTTTCAACGATTCAATTTATAGACAAACGAGAAGTAGGGATTTATGGAGAATGTAGTGATTATCGGTAGCGGGCCGGCTGGCTACACTGCCGCCATCTATGCGGCACGGGCCAATTTGGCACCGCTGCTGGTCAGCGGCATGCAGCCCGGCGGGCAGTTGACGCAGACGACGGATGTTGAGAACTATCCGGGGTTCGAGAACCCGGTGGACGGCACGCAACTGGTCGAGGCCATGCGCAAGCAGGCCGAGCGTCTGGGCGTGCGGATAATGATGGATGAGGTCGAATCTTGCGAACTCTCCGGCGATGTCAAGAAAGTCAAGACCGGCATGAACGGCGAGCTCGAGTCCCGTGTGGTGATCGTGGCCACCGGCGCCAGTGCGCGGTACTTGGGGCTGGATTCTGAAAAAAGGCTGATAGGCAAAGGTGTTTCGGCCTGCGCCACATGTGACGGCGCTTTTTTCAAAGGCCAGCGGGTGGCGGTGGTCGGCGGCGGCGACACAGCGATGGAGGATGCCCTGTATTTGTCGCGTCTGGCCGGGCATGTGACAGTGATCCACCGCCGTGACAAGTTCCGGGCGTCGAAGATCATGGCTGATCGCGTTCTGGCCTCGGACAAAATTGACGTGGCTTGGGATTCGGTCGTGGACGATATTCTGGAAAAGGACGGTCAGGTCAGCGGGTTGCGCCTGAAGAATGTCAAGAGCGGCGCGCTTTCGGAATTGGAGGTGCAGGGGGTCTTCATGGCCATCGGACATGTGCCCAACACGGCGTTTTTGTCCGGACAGTTGGAGATAGATGCGGAAGGTTACATTGTCACGACGCGGACGCGCACCTCAGTGCCGGGGGTTTTCGCGGCGGGCGATGTTCAGGACCGTTTTTACAAGCAGGCGGTGACGGCGGCCGGTTCCGGCTGCATGGCCGCGCTGGAAGCCGAGCGTTACATCGATTCCGTTTAAAGATAACCCATGCCCGAGTTCTTTGATAAAGACTATACGGCCAAAGAGGCTTACGGCAGACTGTACCGTTATGCCCGCAAATACCGTATGCGTCTGCTTATCGGATTGCTGGCCGGCTCTATCACGGCCGGGTCATGGGTGCCGATCTTTCAGGTGATCCAACCGATTCTCCGCCAGGTCCAGACCATCGATAATCACGGCTCCGGGCATCACAAGGAAGATGTGGCGCAGAGCGTGGCGGAGCCTGCTGGTACGCCGCCGGGGTCGGCTGACGCAAGGATGCAAGAGTCGGCTGTCGGCAAAAAAAGCTCGTTGCGGCGCGGCGGGCTGCCTGCTTGGTTCGGCAAGGTTGAGGGCTATGCCAACCGCATGGGGATAACCTTCCGCGACGAGCACGGACACATGACCGGCGAGCTTTTGCTGATAACCTTCCTGATCGTGCCGCTGGTCATGCTGGTGAAGATGGTGACCATGTACCTTAACAATTACTGTCTGCGCTGGGCGGGAACCAAGGTTGTGCAGGATTTCCGGGTGGATCTGTTCAGCCACCTGCAGAATCAGTCGCTGCAGTTTTTTGCGCGGACAGACGTGGGGCAGCTTATGAGCCGCTGCACGACTGATCCGCAACACATTGAGCATGTGATTTCGCACACCGTGGCGGATTTGTGCCGGGCGCCGTTTGAGATTCTGGTGGCCGTGGGGTATGTCATTTACTTCGCGGTCCACAACAACATGATCGAGACGCTGGTGCTGGTGTTGATCGGCTTTCCCTTGCTTTTGCTGCCGATGACCTTCTTGGGGGTGATGGTGCGCAAATGGTCGCGCAGGGTGCTGCGGCGCATATCTTTGATTTCTTCCAAGATGCACGAGAATCTCACCGGCATCCGCGTGGTCAAAGCCTACCATACTGAAGAGTATGAGATCGAAAAATACAAGGCGGCCAACCGCTTTTATGTTAAAAGCGTGTTGCGCGCCATCAGGCTGGAACTGCTGATAACTCCTGCGGTGGAGTGTGTCGGCATATCGCTGATCTTCGTGTTTGTGGTGTACTGCTTTTTCAGGAAGATCGAGTTGCAGGACATCACGCCCCTGCTGGTGCCGTTCTTTGTGGCTTACCGTCCCATGAAGCAGCTCGGCAAAGTCCAGGCGCAGATCGAGCGCGGCAGGGCGGCTTTGGCGCGTATATTTTCCTTGCTGGACACGGACATGAGCCTGCCGGTGGCGGCGAACCCGGTGCGCAAAGAGAGCTTCGAAGAGAGCGTCCGTTTCGAAAATGTCAGCTATACTTACGGGGACGGGGCCGAGTTCGCGGTCAAGGACGTGTCCTTTGAAATTCCCTGTGGCTCGGTTGTGGCGGTTGTCGGCGGAACGGGGGCGGGCAAGACCACGCTGGCGGCGCTGCTGGCGCGTTTTTGTGATCCGACCTCTGGGAGTGTCACCATGGACGGGACGGAGCTTGACCAGATTGACATAGCGGATCTGCGCAACCTGATCGGTGTTGTCACCCAAGAGACGGTGCTTTTCAACGATACGGTCGCGAACAATATCGCCTACGGTTCGCCGGACGCCACACGCGAGCAGGTGATCGAGGCCGCCAAGATGGCCAACGCCCACGATTTCATTGTGGCGCATCCGGAAGGTTATGACCGCGTGGTCGGCGAGAAAGGCTTTGCGCTTAGCGGCGGCGAACGGCAGAGGGTGGCCATCGCGCGCGCGATCCTCAAGAACCCGCCGATATTGGTGTTGGACGAGGCTACCAGCGCGTTGGATACCGTGACGGAGCGTCTGGTGCAGGACGCTATCAACAAGCTCATGGCCAACCGCACGACTTTCGCCATCGCCCACCGCTTGAGCACGATCCGCAACGCCTGCATGATATTGGTTATGGAAAAGGGGCGGATCGTGGAACGCGGGACGCATGAACAGCTTTACGAGGCCGGGGGGGCCTATCGCAGGCTGTGCGACATGCAGATGATGGCATGACACCGACCGACGGTGTCGGGGGGGAAGGGGGGATGGGGATGCAGCAGGCACACAAGCCGGCTTTTGAAAAGAGCATTTTCAAGGCCACGTTTCTGATTTTCATAGCGCATCAGCTTTTCAAACTGGCGGGACTGATACAAGCCAAGGCGATGGGGCATTATTTGCCCCAGGATGCTTTTGACATTGTTTATGTCTTTGCTTTTGAAAACTGCATTTACTTGATTTTCCTGATCGGCGAAGAGGTTTTGGGCCCGGCTTTCCTGCCGGTCTTCATGCGCGAGATGAACGTTGAGAGCGAAAAGAGCGCTTGGGCGTTCGCCAACACCGTTTTGACCCTGCAGTTCATTGTGCTGGTGTGCGTAGCGTTAGCGCTGTGTTTGTTCCCCGGCGCGGTGGTGGGGTTCCTGACGCAGTGGAGTGCTGAAAATGCACCGGAGAAATTCAAGCTGGCGCAGGACAGCGTGCGCTCTTTGGCGCCGGCCTTGATCGGTCTTTCGCTGGGCTCCACGACTTATGTGCTGCTGAACAGTTACAAACGCTTCTTCTTGGCGGCGTTCGGCGACGCGGTGTGGAAATTTTGCGTTGTGGCTTTTCTGCTGGCAGGTGTCCTGGTTACAAAAGACAGCGCACGGCTGTTGGTCTGGGGGTTGGTCGCAGGTTCTTTGTGCAAGTTGCTGACGCACCTTTTCGGACTGCGCGACAAGCTGCGTAATTTCCGCCCGGCCCTGAATTTTTCGCATCCGGCGTTTAAGACCATGTTGATGCTGGCAGCCCCATTGTTGCTGGGGATACTGGTCGCAAAGATGCGGGACCAGGTCAATCACGTTTACCTTTTGAGTTCGTTAGACCAGTCGGGCCTGATGCAGGCCAATTCAATGGGGCGCAAGCTGCAGAATGCGTTGCTGTACTTGGTGCCATACACTTTGTCGATCGCCGCATTTCCGTACTTCTGCGAACTGGTCAGCAAAGACGACGCGGACGGGCTCGGGCACCTGGTGACAAGGTTCGGGCGCATGCTGCTGTCACTCTTCGCGCCGGTGGCGTTTTTTGTGGCGGTGGCGGCAGTGCCCTTGACGGCTCTGATTTTTGGCGGCGGGTATTTTGATGATGTCGCCGTGCGGCGCACCTCTGTGGCCTTGACCTTCTACACCTTCGCTTTGCCGGCGGCGGCGATCGAGACGATCGTGATGCAGGCTTTTTTCGCTAACCGGCGCATGATCACGGTGACGCTGATAGGCATTGTGTTCTCATTTTTAAGCATGGCGGTCAGTTGGATCGGGATACGGTATTACGGCGGGCACGATTTGGTGGTGCTGGCTTTCATCGCGGGCGGGTTTACCCTGTCGCGCGTGCTCAAGTGTTTCACGCTGGTGGAGATGCTGAAGAAAAACGCGCCGGTGTTCCCGTTCACAGAGACGCTGGGCTTTTTGGTGCGGGTGTTGGCGGCGGCAGGTTGCGCGGCTTTCGGCGCGTGGGTTAGCCTTCGGGCCGGCTGGCTGTCCGGGGTGGGGGGCAAGTCTGGTGAGGCGTTGCGGCTGGCGTTGGCGGGCGGAATGTTCGGAGTGTTGTATCTGGCGGCGGCGTACGGCTTGCGGATTGCCGAGATGCACGAGGTTTTTTGCCTGGTCCGGGACAAGTTGCGCAAACGGGCTTGAGGAAGAGGCCTGATTATAATAAACTACACGCATTAAACAGCGTTAAAGCGACGCTGAATTGTTGTGTTGGTTTTCAATTTTCGGAGGTAGGTTTCCATGGGAATGTTGGATCAGGTTAAGCAGGCGATGCAGATGCGTAAAGAGGCCAAGCGTATACAGGCGGAGATCGAAAAAATCACTTGCGAGTATAACAACGGCGGCATCACGTGTGTGGCGCGCGGCGATTTCACGGTGGTTTCGCTGAAGGTTGCGCCGGAAGCTTTGCAGGAAGCGATTGCGGGCAAGCCCGAGCGTTTCGAGACCATGCTGAGCAATGTTATAAACGGGGCGCTGAAAGGCGTCAAGAAGCAGACCCAGGAGGCCATGGCCAAGATGATGCAGGGTACAGGCATGGGGGATTTTTTAGGAGGCTGAAGCCAGAATGGTTCCGCAGATCGACAGCCTGATACGCGCGCTGTCCAAATTGCCGGGGCTCGGGCGCAGATCCGCCGAACGCGCAGCGCTGGCTTTGTTGCGCAAGCCTGATACAGTCATGGACGGTCTGATCGAGGCGTTGCGCGAGGCTCGCGCGGAGGTTTGCTGTTGCTCGCTCTGCGGCGGGTTCACTGCGTGTGATCGCGACCCCTGCGCGTTGTGTTCGGATGTCTCGCGTGACGGCACGCTGCTGTGTGTGGTGGAAGAGCCTTCGGACATTTTCGCGATCGAGCGATCGGGGGGGTTCCGGGGGCGTTACCACGCCCTGCTCGGCAAGCTCTCGCCGGCGCGGCAGACCGGTCCCGGCGAATTGCGCTTAAAGGCCCTTGCCGACCGTGTGACTGTTGGAGGCGAGGTGCGCGAGGTGCTGCTGGCGCTGAGCACGGACATGGAAGGTGACGCCACGGCCGGTTACATCGGCGAGATGCTCAAGGGCAGTGGCGTGCGCGTGACGCGGCTGGCTTTCGGCCTGCCGGCGGACAGCGGGGTGGGCTATTCCGACCCGTTGACCCTGAAGCGCGCGATCAATGGGAGGGTGTCATGGGATTAAAGCGGGACAAAATTTCAAGATTGTTGAAATACGCACTTGCTTATAGTGGGGCAGGTGTGCTAATCTAATCACCCATTTATTACGAATTGGAAGGGTAAGAAGTAGATGCCGACTATTAACCAGTTAGTGCGCAAGGGGCGTTCCAAACTGCGCAAGAAGAGCAAATCACCTGCTCTTAAAGCGTGTCCGCAGCGGCGCGGGGTTTGCCTTGTGGTTAAAACCCAGACGCCTAAGAAGCCTAATTCAGCTTTGCGCAAGGTGGCTCGTGTGCGTTTGACGACGGGTCACGAGGTCTCCGCCTACATTCCGGGCGAGGGGCACAACCTGCAAGAGCACAGCGTTGTTTTGGTGCGCGGCGGGCGTGTCAAGGATCTTCCGGGTGTGCGGTATCATATTGTGCGCGGATGCTTGGACAGTCTGGGCGTTTCCGGGCGTAACCGTAGCCGTTCAAAATACGGCATGAAGCGTCAGAAGAAAGCTGAATAGGCGGCGGAGCTGATAATATGGCAAGACGGCGAAGAGCGGTAAAAAGGACGCATCCGGTTGATCCGAAATACAACAGCGAGTTGGTTGCTCGGGTGGTGCGCGCCCTGATGAAGAGCGGCAAGAAGACCACGGCGGAGCGGATCGTGTACGGGGCGATTGAAGAGTTGCGTGAGAAGACCGGCAAGGATCCGGTCGAGGTCATGGACGCGGCGATAGCCAACATGAAGCCTAAAGTTGAGGTGAAGTCGCGTCGTGTCGGTGGTACCACGTATCCGGTCCCGGTTGAGATCCGGCCCGCGCGGCAGTTGTCGCTGGCGTTGCGCTGGATGACAGCCTCTGCCGGCGCGCGGCGCGGGACACCGATGCCCAAGGCAGTGGCTTTGGAGCTGATCGATGCGTACAATAATCAAGGGAATGTGATCAAGAAGCGTGACGACACGCATAAGATGGCGCAAGCCAACAAGGCTTTCGCGCATTATGCGTGGTAAGACGCTGCAAATGAGGTTTTTTTAAGAGCCATGCGGATGCCGCGTGGCTCTTTTTATTGCGACCACGCAGTGGTTCGCAATCTTGAGTGTAAAAGCGCTGCTCGGCTTTTTCACGCGAAGGCGCGAAGACACGAAGCTTGGAGGGCGAGTGTCCCCACGAGCCGCTTGCTTAATGCCTACTCTCATGCGGTGAAAAATGGGGGTGAAAGGTGGGGGCGGATGGGGTATGCTTGAGGCATGAATGTTGGGCGGTTTTGTTTTTAACTCTCAACGTTCAACGTTCAACTTTCAACGCTCAATTTGCTGGTAGGGACACCTCCCCGAGGCGTCCGCGGCGGTTTCGGGGAAACCGCCCTACCGATGTGATCTACTCCTGCTTCCCGGCGGCGGGCTTGCGCTTGATGGGGGGAGGGGTTTTGCCGAGCTGGGCCAATACCAGTTTGCAAGCGCGCCAGACCTCGGTTTTGGCCCGCTTCATGCCGGAGTTGTCAGTGCCGCGCTCGAACCTGATGATATAAGACGGGTGGTACGTGGACATTACCGGTATGCCGTCGAATCTGGCCCATTGTCCGCGTGTGGCAGTCCCGCCTAAAACACCCTTGATGGAGGTGTTGCCGAGCAGAAAGAGCGTTTTCGGGCGGATGACACGGATTTGCTCATACAGGAAGGGCAGGCACTTCTGCATTTCTTCGATGTTGGGCGTGCGGTTGTTGGGCGGACGGCACTTGCAGATGTTGGCGATGAAAACGTCATCGCGGCTGTAGCCCATTGCGTTGATCATCTTGGTCAGGAACTGCCCGGCCCGTCCGACGAACGGCTCGCCTTGGGCATCTTCTTCCGCGCCGGGCGCTTCGCCTATGAACATTATGTCCGGCGCGTTGATATTCCCCTTGCCCGGCACGGTTTTTGTCCGGCTCTGGTGAAGCGGGCAGGCTGTGCATTCCGCGACACGGGCGCAGATGTCTGTGATTGCCTCGGCGCATGAAAGCGCGGAAGCGGTTTGACTGCGGGGCCTTGCTGTTGCAGTAGCGGACATCTGTCTGCCGGACGGGGCGGATCTTGACATCGCAGCGGGAGCTGGCCGAGGGGTGTCCGGCTCTAGCACCTTGAGCAATGCCGGATCCATTTCCACGGTGCGCTCGCCCAATTCTTGGAGCAAGCTCACATGGTCGATCAGATCCTCGATTATGCTACTGTAGCCGGTCATTATTTAGGTTGTCCAATGCGGGCAGTTGGAAAGGGTAACTGGAACGCTCAGGTTATCGGTAGGGACGGCTCGCCGAGCCGTCCGCGGCGGTTTCGGCGAAACCGCCCTACCGGTTGTAACACGGTTTTGGTGTGACAAAATGTCCAAGTTATAGGACATGATTGACATGATTGACATGATTGAAAATGGTCCGTTGCGCGGGTGGTTATTGCTGTTATTGAGATTGTGTCTCGAAACCTTCTGGGTTGAGCGACTGCCAGCGCCAGGCGTCCTCGCACATTTTGTTTAAGTCGCGTACGGCTTTCCAGCCCAATTCTGCTGCGGCTTTGGAAGGGTCGGCCCAGCATTCGGCGATATCGCCGGGGCGGCGGGGCTTGATGGAGTAGGGGACTTTGCGTCCGGATGCCTTTTCGAAGGCTTTGACCACATCCAGCACGCTGTAGCCGTTTCCGGTACCGAGGTTATATATTTCAAGCCCTGGTTTGGATGCCAGTTTGTCAATGGCTTTGAGATGCCCCAGCGCCAAGTCAACGACATGGATGTAGTCGCGCACGCCCGTGCCGTCATGTGTCGGGTAGTCGTTGCCGAAGACATTAAGACTCGGCAGACGTCCGATCGCCACTTGTGACACGTACGGCAGCAGGTTGTTGGGAATGCCGGAAGGAACCTCACCGATCAAGCCGCTGCTGTGCGCTCCGATGGGGTTGAAGTAACGCAGCATGATGATGTTCCACGAGGGATCTGACTTCTGCAAGTCGCGGAAGATTTGCTCCATCATCAGCTTGGTCCAGCCGTAAGGGTTGGTTGCGCCGGAGGTGGGGAAGTCCTCGCGGATCGGCACGGAGGCGGGGTCGCCGTAGACGGTGGCCGATGAACTGAAGACAACGTTTTTGCAGCCGGCCGCAACCATAGAGTTGCAGAGCGTGATGGTGCCGGCGATGTTGTTGTCGTAATATTCTAAGGGTTTGAGCACGGATTCGCCGACCGCCTTGAGCGCTGCGAAATGGATGACCGCGTCAAAGGGGCCCGCAGTTTCAAAAACTCCGTCCAATGCTGCCCTGTCTCTGATGTCGACTTCATAGAGCGGGGCGCTCTTACCGGTTATCTTCTCAACCCTGCGCAGGCTCTCTGCATTGCTGTTGCAAAGGTTGTCGACGATCGCGACTTCATGCCCAGCGTTCAAAAGTTCGACACATGTGTGGCTGCCGATAAATCCTGCTCCGCCAGTCAGTAAAATCTTCATTGTGGCTCCTTTTGGTAAATGTGGTTAGTTTAACGCAAACCGCGCAAAAAACAAACCGCGTTTTTATGGGGTGCGATTCGGGTGCGATTCAATAAAGTTGAATCGCAAAAGGTCAAAGGGTTCAGGGGTCAGGGGGGAAGTAAAAAGTAATAGGTAACAGGTAAAAAGTCTGGAGGCGGGCGTCCTCGCCCGCTGGGAGGGGCAAGCGTCTGCTTGCCCGGACGAGCGGACGCTCGTTCCTCCCATCTGAGGCATCGCTATCGGGATCGGGATCGATAGAGAGCGAAGAGTGGAAGAACGCGCAACGCTCAACGTTCAACTTTCAACGCTCAAGTTATAAACAGGCCACGCAGGGACTGCTGTGCCTTGCTGCAGTTTCGGCAGAGCCGGGATTTTAGCGGGCTGCGCGCTTGGGCAGGTGGATGCAGTTGCCGTGGAAGGCGTGGGCAGCCTCCATCCAAGACTCCGACATAGTCGGGTGGCTGTGGATGGTGTTGGCGATCTCGTCGATTGTCAGCTCGTTGCGGATAGCCAGCGCAGCCTCTGCGATCAGTTCCGTGGCGTGGCAGCCGACCACCTGCGCCCCCAGCAGTTGGCCGGTGGCGGGGTCGGCGATCCATTTGACGAAGCCGTCGGTCTCACCTGCCGCCATGGCCTTGCCCAGCGCCGCGAAGGGGAAGATCGCGGTTTTGACCGGGATGCGGTTTGCGGCGGCATGGGCCTCGGTGAGACCGGCCAAGCCGATCTCAGGAGATGTGAAGATACAGGATGGGCAGACCTTCTCGACCTGCGAACGCAACCCTGCGGCGGCTTCAGCGGCTGTTATGCCTTGTTGGGTCGCGGCATGGGCAAGCTGCAGCGAGCCGGATACGAGATCGCCGACCGCGAAGACGGAAGGGATGTTAGTGCGGCCTTGGCTGTCGACGGGGATGGTGCCGCGCGTGTCGGTCTTGATGCCGGCACGGTCCAGATCCAGCGCTTCGGTGTTGGGTTTGCGCCCGACTGCCACCAGCAGCACATCGCCAGAGAGGGTCTGGTCATTGAAGCGGCCAGTTACCTTGTCCTTGTCAGCCGTGATATCAGTCAGCGGCGCACCGGTCAGCAGCTTGACGCCCAAACCCTCCATGCGCTTGCGCAAAACGCGGCGCACGTCGGCGTCCAGCACCATGACGATGTCTTCCAGCATTTCGACCACGGTGACTTTCGAGCCCAGCGCGGCGGCCATGCAGGCAAACTCGCAACCAATCACGCCGCCGCCCAGTATCAGCAGGTTTTTGGGCAACTCGGTAAGGGCTAAAAAGGCGCGGCTTTCAAGGACGCGGGAGCTTTTGGGCAGGAAGCCCGGCATCGCAGAATCGCTGCCGGCAGCGATGATGATTGATGCGGCGCTGAGCCAGCGGCGGTTGCCGTCCGGCTGCGACACGGAGATGCGGTCGGCAGACTCAAAACGCGCCATACCCTCGAAGGTGTCGACGCCGTTGGATTTCAGCAGCATGCGTATGCCGCCGCTGAGTTTTTTCACGACCTCGTCTTTGCGCCCGACCATCACGCGGTAATCAAACGCCACGCCTTTGGCGGTCACGCCGAAATCTGCGGATGTGGTGGCTTGGTGGTAGCGTTCAGCAGAAGCGATGAGGGTCTTGGTGGGGATGCAGCCCCAGTTTAGACAGGTTCCGCCGAAAGCCTCTTTTTCGATGATTGCGGTTTTCTTGCCGAGTTGCGCGGCGCGTATGGCGGCGGGGTAGCCGCCCGGGCCGGCTCCGATCACGATAACGTCATAGTCGTACATAATGAGTGAAGATTTAAGAGTTAAGAGTTAAAAGTGAAGAGTGAAGAGTGAAGAGTTACTAAGCGTCGCATTATAGTCCTTAACATTGAATACCTGAAACATCATGTGAATCATGTAAATCATGTCAAAACAATTACGAAACGTTTAGCAAGATTCGGGATCAGGAGATCAGGGATTTCCAGATGTCGAGGTCTTCCAGCTTGCTCTTGACGGAGTTCACGAAAGCCGCGCCGGTCGCGCCATCCACGATGCGGTGGTCGGCGGATAGGGTTATGGCCATAATGGTGCGGATTTTGATCTCGCCGTTGACCACAGCCGGTGTCTGGCGTGCGGTCGACACAGCCAAGATAGCGGCTTCGCCGGGGTTGATGATGGCGGTGAACTGGTCGACATTGAGCATGCCCATATTGGAGACGGTGAACGAACTGCCGACCATCTCGTCCGGCGTGAGTTTGCCGGCGCGGGCTTTCTCGGCCAGCGCTTTGGCCTGCGCCTTCATCTCCGCCATGGTGAGCGTCTGCGCGGCGCGTATGACCGGCACAACCAAGCCGTTATCGACACTGACGGCCACGCCCAGATCGACATCGCCGTGCCATGTGATGTTCATGCCGTCGGTCACAGAGTTCACCACCGGGAACTCTTGGAGCGCGAGGATCACGGACTCCAGCACAAAATCGTTGACGCTGTAGTTGACGCCTTTGGCCTTGAGGTCGGAGCGGTAGCTCATAAGGTCTGTGATGTCAACCTTGACTGTGACATAAAAGTGCGGGATGGTCTGTTTGCTTTCGAGCAAGCGCCGTGCGATGACTTGGCGCATACGCGAGAGCGCTACCGGTTTGCGCCGGATGGCGCGTTTGATGTCGTCGGTCATGATCCTGCCGCCGTCGCCAGAACCGCGTACGGTCAGGATGTCGATATCGTTCTGTGCCGCCATGCGTTTGGCGGCAGGCGCGATGCGCAGGTCGTTGTAACCGGAGGCGTCGAGATAGGCGCGCACGTCCTTTTCGACGATACGTCCGTTGGCGCCGCTGCCTTTGATGCGCGCGGGGTTGATGCTGCAAGCGCGGGCCAGTGCCTTGGCGCGCGGCGAGATGACCAGGCGCGCCGCGGGGGCCGGGGCGGCAGGAAGCGCTGCGGCGGGTTTAGGCGGCTGCGGCACTGGGGCCGCCTCGGCGGCAGGCTGCTGCGGTTTGGCCGGTGCCGGTGCCGGTGTTGCTGGCGCGGGGGCCGGTGCAGCCGCTGCCTGCGGTTTGGCCGGTTCGGGGGCAGGCGCGGTTTCTGGCGGCGGCGGTTGCGGCGGGGCTTTCTCGCCCGCGGCGCCGACATAGCCGACCACTGTGTTCACGGGCACGGTGATGCCCTCGCGGACATAAATCTTCAAAAGCACGCCTTCGAAAAAGCTTTCCACTTCGAGATTAGCCTTGTCGGTCTCGATCTCGAAAAGGATATCGCCTTTGGCTACGGGGTCACCCTCTTTTTTGAGCCATTTGACGATGGCGCCCTCTTCCATGGTCTGACCCAGTTTCGGGAAAATAACTGCTTGAGCCATAATATCTCCAAAGGTTAGAACAAGTTCAGCCCCTAGCCGAATGCACAAAAGCAGGGGCCTCGGAAACATTGAAAAACATCACTATATCACAGGGCGCACGGATTGTCATTTGCAAAAACGCGCAAAAACAAAAAAAATCAATCATAAGTGTGCAAGCGATGCGCATCGGAACCGAAAGTCTGTCACTTTCGTTATTCACTCTATCGATCCCGATAGCGATCCCGATAGCGATAGCGATGCCTCAGATGGGACGAGCGTCTGCTCGTCCGGGCAAGCAGACGCTTGCCCCTCCCCAGTGGGCGGGGACGCCCGCGCTCCAGACTTTTTACCTATTACCTATCACTTCTTACCTATCCTCCTGCTCCCTTTGACCTTTTGCGATTCAACTTTATTGAATCGCGTCCGCCCTGTTTACGTCACAAGCGGATTGTGTTGAAGATGGGATACTGGTAAAATATCACTAGTTAAAAGCAAAGGAGGGTGATGCATATCATGAACACGAGCAGTGATAACGGTTTTTCGCGCAGAGGGTTCTTGGCGGTCGCGGCGGGTGCCGTAGCGGCGGGTGGATGCGCTACGTCACGGAATTTGTACGGAGGGGGTAAGCAAGCGGCGATCACCTTCCCGGCCCTGCCTTATGCGCAGGAAGCCTTGGAGCCGGTAGTGTCGGCGCGTACCATCAGTTTCCATTACGGCAAGCATCATCAGGGGTATTTCAACAATCTGGTCAAGCTGTTGCCGGGCTCGCCGTTCTCCGGGAAATCGCTTGAGGATATCGTGCGCGGCAGCGCCGGACAGGAACGTTACACGGCGATCTTCAACAATGCGGCGCAGGTCTGGAACCACACGTTCTACTGGAACTCATTGTCACCCGAAGGCAAGGGCGGTGAAATGTCGCCGGCTTTAGCGGATGCCGTGAAACGGGGCTTCGGTTCGGTCGATGCCTGCAAGGCGGCGTTGGCGGATGCGGCGGGCAAACAATTCGGCAGCGGCTGGGCGTGGCTGGTGGCGTACGGCCCAAACCTCGAGGTCGTCAAGACGCCTAATGCCGAGACGCCTCTGACGCGATCGGGCATTACCCCGTTGCTGACGATTGACGTTTGGGAGCATGCTTACTATCTGGACTGGCAGAACCGCCGGGCGGGATATGTCAAAGCGGTGCTGGACAAATTGATCAACTGGCGGTTCGCGTCGGAGAACTTCGCGCGGATCAGCTAGGTTCAGTCGGGCTCGTTCGCCGAACGAGCCTCGTACGGCTCGGCGAGCCGTCCCTACCGGTGGCGCGGAGTGTGCAGGGAGGGGCAAGCGTCTGCTTGCCCGTGAGCAGCAAGGACGAACAGACGTTCGTTGAAGCATCGAAATCGAGATCATGAAAAAAATCGTTATGCGTATGTTAATTTTGTTTGCTGGCATGTGTCTGGCTACGGTCACGGGGATGACGGCTGATCAGGAAGGGGTGGTCCGCGTCGCTACATTCAACATCCGGTGCCCGGTGGACAAGACACCAAATTCGTGGGCGGAGCGTAAGGCGCGCGTAAATGCTTTGATCGAACGCCACGGATTTGACTTGATAGGGTTGCAGGAGGCAACAGCGGGGCAGATCAGGGATATGCTGACCCCGGGCTGGGCTTATGTTGGAGTAGGGCGTAAGGATGGCAAAGAGTGCGGCGAGTTCTCGTGCATCTTCTACCGGAAGGAACGGTTTGATGTGGAGGAGAGCGGCACTTTCTGGCTTTCTGAGACACCCGAGGTAGCGGGCTCCAAGTCTTGGAACACGGCTTGTGAGCGTGTTTGCACATGGGCGTTGTTGCGGGATCGCAATACGGGCAAGGCGTTCTATCACTTCAACACGCATCTGGACCACATGAGCGCGGCTGCCCGCGAAAACGGGATGGCTCTTATATTAAAGCGGATCAAGGCTTTACGGGAGGGTGTGCCCGTGGTCCTGACCGGCGACATGAACGCGGTGCCGGGGAGCGTCCCGGTGTTGAAGGCGCTGGAGGTTTTGCGCGATGCTGCCACGGAATCGGCGGTGCCGCACTGTGGTCCCGAGGCTACTTTTAACGGTTTCCGGGTTGATAAGGTGCCTACGTCGCGGATCGACTACATCTTCGTCAGTGCTGGCATGCGTGTGCTTTCGCACGCCACGCTGGATGAAAAGCACGACGGGTTGTATCCGTCGGATCATTTTCCCGTAGTGGTGTTGTTGGCCCTATAGCATTCAGCCGGGTTCCGATTAAAATCGCTGAACCGCACCTTTTCTTTTTAGCGACATTGAAATAGTCATCTGAAAAGAGTAATATATCGTCTTTTAAGACCCGTTTTGTGCCTTTGTTCCGTTGTAGGCGCGATGCGGATGTGAAAAGCTGATATTGCGGTAACGCATTAGGATATTTATGACAAACTTTACTTGGTATGACGTGAGCGATGCCACGGTCGGGTTGCTTTTCGGCTTGGCCGGCATTTTGGGGGGATACGCCCTGCGCGGCCTGATCGGACGCTGGCAGGCGGATGCGATAGAAAAACAGGCGCAATATAAACTGACCGAGGCCGACAACGAGGTCAAAAACCGGCTCAAGGAAGCCGATATCCTTGCGCGTGCCGAGGTGGTCAAGGCGCGCGAGGAGTTCGAGAAAAGTACCAAGACGCGCCGCAAGGAACTGCAGGACATCGAAGAGCGTCTGACTATCCGTGAAGAGAATATGGATAAGAAAGCGATTTTGCTGGAGAAAAAAGATCAGGCAGTCGCGCAGAAGCAGGAAGATGTGCAGCGCAAGTCGGACGACTTGCGGCAGAAGATGGCGGATGTCGACAAAAAAGGTTCCGAGGCCACGCAGTTCTTGCAGCGGCTGGCGGGCATGACCCATGAGGAGGCCAAACGCGAGTTGCAGCAGCGTGCGGAGCAGGAGGTCAGGCGCGAGGCGGGCAGTCTGATTCGGCGTATTCAGGAAGAGGCTAAGGAAACGGCTGACCGCGAGGCCGCCAACATAGTGGCGTTGGCGGTTCAGCGTTTCTCGTTGAGCCATGCCTGCGAGATGATGACCTGTACCGTGCCGCTGCCAAGCGATGATATCAAGGGGCGCATCATCGGTCGTGAAGGCCGCAACATCCGCACGTTAGAAGCGGTGACCGGCGTGAACATGCTGATTGACGACACGCCGGAAGCCGTGGTCATTTCGGGGTTCGATCCGATCCGCCGCGAAGTCGCGCGGCAGGCTCTGGAGCAGTTGGTCGCTGACGGGCGCATTCACCCTGCCCGTATCGAAGAGGTCGTTGAGAGCGTCAAGGCTAATATGGACAAGACGATCTTCGAGGCCGGTGAATCGGCTGCGTACGAGGCGCATGTGCTCAGTGTGCCTTCCGAAGTGCTCAAAATGGTGGGGAGGCTGAAATTCCGCACCAGCTACGCGCAGAATGTGTTGCGTCATTCGATAGAGGTCTCACACCTAATGGGCATGATGGCGCCGGAATTGGGCCTTGATCCTCCGGTGGCCCGGCGTGTGGGTTTTTTCCATGATATCGGCAAGGCCATGGATCAGGAGTCGCAGGGGTTGCATGCGTTGTTGGGTGCGGAGTTTCTCAAGCAGCACGGCGAAGACGCTGCGGTGGTCAATGGTGTGGCCTCGCATCACAGCGACGTGCCGTCAGAGGGGCTTTACGGTGTGCTGTGTTCGGCGGCGGACGCGATTTCAAGCTCGAGGCCGGGCGCGCGGGCGGAGACCCTCGGGGTCTATGTGCAGCGGCTGGAACGGCTGGAAGCCATCGCCAACAATTTCCCGGGGGTGAAGAAGACCTTTGCGGTGCAGGCAGGCCGCGAGGTGCGCGTCATTGTCGATCCGGGGCAAATCAATGATAATGACGCCATGGTCTTGGCGCGCGAGATCAGTCAGCAGATCGGTGCCAACATGCAGTTCCCGGGACAGATCAAGGTCGTGGTGGTCCGTGAAACCCGGTGCATAGAGTACGCGAAATGAAGGAATTAAGGGTTAGCGACACATGAAGGTTTTGGTTGTCGGTGACATAGTCGGCAGCATTGGCAGGCGCGTTTTCAAAGAGGTGGTTTCGCGGCTGCGCGACGAGAACGTGGTGCAGGCGGTGGTTGTGAACGGCGAGAACGCGGCGGCGGGTAACGGCATCACGCGGGCGCTGGCAGAAGAGTTGTTTAAGTCTGGCGCGGATGTGATCACCTTGGGCGACCACGCGTGGGGCCAGAAGGAGTTGGAGTCGACCATCTCCAGTGAGAAACGGCTGTTGCGTCCTTTGAACATGCCGCCGGGCACGCCGGGGCAGGGGCACGCGATGGTGCAGGCCACGATCGGTTCTTTTGTGGCAGTGAACCTGATGGGGCGGGTTTTCATGAATCCTGCCGACTGCCCGTTCCGCGCCATGGACAGCCTGTTGGCGTCTTTGCCGCGCAATCTGCCGGTGATTGTTGATTTTCATGCGGAGGCCACATCCGAGAAGATCGCGATGGGGCATTATCTTGACGGGCGCGTGGCGGCGGTTTTCGGCACGCACACGCATGTGCAGACCAATGACGCGGCGATACTGCCCAAAGGCACGGCATACATCACTGACATCGGCATGACAGGGCCGGCCAATTCGGTGATCGGGCGCGAGATCGCGCCGGTCCTCAAGCGTTTCACCACCGGCCTCCCGGCCAAGTTCGAGATCGCCAAAGGCCCTGCGGTTTTGGAGGGGGCGGTGATCGATATTGACCGCCGGAGCGGCAAAGCGCTTTCGATAACGCCGTACCGATACAGGGAGGCCGAGAACCGCGCTTAACCCGAGAAGCAGCAAGCATGGATGCCCATAGCACTAGGAAGATTTATTCGATCACTGAACTGGCGCGTCTGATCAACCTGACGCTGGAGGGCGGTGTCGGGCGCGTATGGGTGGAGGGGGAGCTTTCCGGAGCCAGAGTCGCGGGGAATTACGGCTATACCTATTTCACGCTGAAGGATGCGCATGCGCAGCTTTCCGGCATCATGAGCGCTCAAGCGCGGCGGGCTTTGCCCGCTAGTGTTTCATTCGAAGACGGGGCCTTGGTGCGCATTTACGGCGAAGTGACGTTTTACGAGCCGGGCGGTAAGACCCAGTTGCGGGTTTTGCGGGTCGAGGCTGCCGGGGCGGGCGAGCTGATGATGCGTTTCGAGGAGCTGAAGCGCAAACTGCAGGCGGAGGGGCTGTTCGACAGCGAGCGCAAAAAAACTTTGCCGAAACTGCCGCAGCGTATCGGGGTGGTCACCTCGCCGACCGGTGCCGTGATCCACGATATAATCACGGTGTTGGGGCGGCGTTTTCCGAATCTCCAATTGCGTTTGTTCCCTGTCAGGGTGCAAGGCGCGGGAGCGGCGGACGAGATAGCTGCGGCTGTGCGCTATTTCAACCGCTGTAACGGGCCGGATAGCGATTGGCCTGCGGATGTGCTGATCGTAGGGCGCGGCGGCGGCAGTCTGGAGGATCTTTGGGCTTTCAACGAAGAGTGCGTGGTGCGGGCAGTGGCGGATTCGGCGATACCGGTGATATCGGCGGTCGGCCACGAGAGCGACGTGTCGCTATGCGATCTCGCGGCGGATGTGCGCGCGCCGACCCCTTCAGCCGCCGCTGAGTTGACGGTCGAGCCCAAGGCTGATTTTGAGGCTGACATCGCCCGTTACGCACGGCAGTTGCGCAACGCCTTGCGGGGCAGGGTGGCAGAGTTGCGGGGACGGCTGGCGGCAGCCAGCGCGGCCGCAGTTTTGCGCCGTCCCGCGCAGATCACGGAGCGCCGGGCGCAGATGGTGGATGCTCTGTGCATGCGCATGGGACATGCGGCGCAACGCCTGACCGAAGCCCGGCGGCGCGGGGCGGCTGAGGCCTCCGCCCGGCTGGACATGTTGCGCGCGCAGCATCTTGGCCGGTTGCGTCAACTGATCAACGGGAACCGGGAGAATATGGTGCAGGCGTGCTCGCGCCTATTGGAACGGCAGCGTGCCGGGATCATGTTGCTTGAGAAGCAGTTGTTGCTGTTGAGCCCCATGTCGGTGTTGGAGCGCGGGTACAGTTTGACGCGCAGGGCGGACGGGCGGTTGGTGCGGTCTGTCACAGATGCAGCGGCAGGCGAAGTTTTGCGTACGCAGGTCAAGGACGGCGTGATTGAATCGACAGTCAAAGGACAAAATGTTAATCATGAAAAACATTAAATTCAATGAAAGAGGGGAGACGATGAAAAGAGTGTATACAACACGGCGTGATATGCTGCGGGTGATGGGCTTGGGTGGCCTGGGATTTGCTGCCGGATGTAGCACGCCAAGGAGCGGCGCGTCTTCGGGCGGACACTGGTACCGCGGCAATCTGCACATGCACACCTACTGGTCGGATGGGCGCGCTTTTCCTGAGCAGGCGGTTTCTATCTACAAGGCGCTCGGATATGACTTTCTGGCATTGAGCGACCACAATGTTTTTGCCGATGACCGGGAGCGCTGGATGCCGGTGGTGGAGCAATCCAAAGGCTGGCCGCCGCAGGTATCTAAAACGATTTTCGACTCGTACATGAAGGAGTTCGGTCAGGAAGCCGAGACCAGAACCCGTGACAATAAAACCGAGGTCAGGATCAAGACTTACGAGGAAATGCGGCGTCGTTTTGAGGAGCCCGGCAAATTCCTGCTGATGCCCGGAGTCGAGATTACGCAGCATCTTAAAAATGAGAGTGTGCAGGTTCACATGAACTATATCAATCTGCCGGACGTCATACCGTTCGTCAAAGGCGGCCCGCTCAATAGGCGTGTCGACGAGTCCGGCGTGGGTGTGACCGAGGTGATCCGCCGCGATGTTCGCGAGGTTGCAGCCCTGGCGGCCCAGCAGCGCCGCCGTACAATGCTGATGCTCAACCACCCGCAATGGATCTACTGGGATATCCAGCCGCAGCATCTGATCGACAACCCCGAGGTGCGACACTTTGAGGTGTGTAATGGCGGATCGGCGTTCGCGCCGCATCCGGAAGCGCTTAGCGTCACCAATGACCGCTTCTGGGACACCATCAACGCCTTCCGCGCACTGAAGGGTGCTCCTATGTTGTTTGGTGTGGGAACGGATGACACGCATTACTATCTCAACCGCACGCCCGACCAGCGGCTGGCGGATGCGTGGGTCATGGTGCGCAGCGCGTCTCTGGAGGCGGACGCGCTGATGGCCGCGATGGATGTTGGAGATTATTATGCCACCACCGGCGTTCTGTTGGACGAAGTGGAGTTTGATACATCGGCCAAGAGCCTGCACGTCAGAGTTAAGGCCGTGCCGGGCGTCTCCTACCTTATCCACTTCATCACTACCCGGCACGGCTTCGACCAGACCGTGCGCACCGTGCATTGTCCCGCAGTAAAGGGGCGCGGCGCACGGACGTTGTCGGTCTACTCCGATGATATCGGTAAGACTGTATTGAGTGTCAAGGGGGTCGAAGCCACATACCGCATGAAACCGGGTGACCTGTATGTGCGTGCCAAGATCGAGTCTGACGTGGCCAGCGACTACAAGCGTCATTTCCATCCGGATGTTCAGGTGGCTTGGACCCAGCCTTGCCCGAGCCGTTAATTTTGTCGCGCTAAAAAATGGTGCTGATGTAGTAACAAATGAAAGGAATAAACATGAGAATGTTATTGATGGCTTGTGCTGCTGTCTCAGCAGTTTGCTACCTGGGCTGCTCACGGGGTGCGCCGGAGGCGGCTGATGAAACCGGTGCCGTGGCATCGTCCGGCAAAGCGATCGAGTTGAACGACATGGACTTCAAGGCTCAGACCGCGCAGGGTGTGGTTCTGGTAGATTTCTGGGCGCCTTGGTGTCCGCCGTGCCGTGCGCAGGGGCCGATCATTGACCGTGTGGCCGGCGAAATCGGTGACAAGGCGAAGGTCGCCAAGCTGAATGTCGACAACGCGCGTGAGACCGCGCAGGCTTTCAAGGTCAGCGGCATACCGACGCTGGTGTTGATGAAAGACGGCAAAGAGGTCAAGCGCTTCACGGGCTTGACGAAGGCGGACGTCTTGGTGAAAGCCATCAACGAACTGCTGTAGCGGTCGCTTTCAATTGGTGCCGGCCAGACGCAAATTGAGCCGGGATGTTTGGACGGCGCGGTTTTTGGGGGCGATGTTGTTCGCCAGACAGCGTTAGCTGGTTTGGCGAACAATGCATACGGGCACGGGCTTACCAAACCGCGTCCTCCTCCTCCGTATCCGTGTCTTCCTCCCAATCCGCGTAATCTTCCCACAAACGTCTGACTGTCTTCATTTGCGGAGCGCAATTATATGCGGAGCGTGCGCATGAGTACGCCTCTTCATAACGCTCGGCCTCCTCATGGTAAACCGCTTGCGCTACCATCCATGTGGCAAAGGCGGCAGGGTGTGTTTCTTGTGGCAACGTAGTTGACCTGACTAACTCGTCGGCCTCATCATCAAGATGTAACAACAACAACAATTGCAGGAGCGTGGCGCGTGCAAAAAGATAATCGGGATATTTCTCGACAAGGTCACGCAAAATCGGCAACGCCTCTTTGTTTTTGTTTCTTTTCAGCAAAGCGATCACATAATTGTAACGCGCTGGGTAATAATCGGGTGCCTCGCTTAAAATCTCCAAGAAAACTTGCTCTATCTTCTTCCAATCAACGTTGCTCTTTTCGCTTGCAATGACTGCTTTTTCGTATTTTTTTTCCAGCTTCTTAGGCAATGGGTTTCCGAACTGGAAGTCGGGGTTAAGGCGTATGCCGCCTAACACAACTTCCGTAGTCCTGCCCTTAACAAACATTTCAATTTCTTGGCCTTGAACCAACTCGCCGCGATTCGCCAATTCTGTTATTGCTTGCACGCGCAATTCGTCGGGGCCGAAACGTCCTTTGGCGATCAGCCAAAGTAGATTGGAGGATTCAGGATGTTTAAGGCCGGCTATCAGCGTAGAAACCTGCTCCCAATTATCGACTGATTCGTTCAAAAATGTTTCGCAGAAATCCACAGTCACACGGCGATTCACCCAACTGTTGTAATCTGTGTGCATGCCGGCTGACAGAAGGGGTATAGGGCATACTTCGTCAGCGGATGACACATAAGGCCAATCGCCGCGGATTGTGTGCGGTTGTGTCTTTTCTTTGATGTGCTGCAGGTAACGGTGTACGACATCAGCTTTGTGGAAGCCGAAACTCATGCGGCGCAAATCACTTTGGGCGCGTTCGAGATCGCCAAGATTGGCGGCCGCCACACCTGAATAGAAGAACATGTGCGGGCTATCTTCAAAATCATATTGGTCAACCAAGTCGATTATATCTTGATGGCGGCGCAAACGGGCGAGGACTTCGCAGACCTTGACACAGGCATCGCCGCTCGGCATTGTGAGTTTCAACGCTTCATCGATATTGCGCTGGCAGCCGATCTCGTCACCGCTGATATACAGAAAAGTGGCCATGTTAGCCATGCCGAAAGGGTTGGGAAAGGGCGAGACCGTACGGCTCTCCTCTTGTACCTGTATGGCTTCATCCAGTCTGCCTACTGCCATAAGACAGATTGAGAGATTATTTGCTGCGGTATAAATCTTCGGCATTACAGCTATCGCTTTACGAAAATAAGGTATGGCTTCTTCCAGATTCCCGCTGTGCATCAGTTTCCGACCCTTTTGGTTCAGGCTGTAGCTCTCAAGGCATTTGTCCTCGTTTTCGACAAACAAATCAGCGAAAATATCTTCAGTGTAAGTAGGATTAAAAAAACCCGCTATGGAAGGGGTGGGCGTGTTTTTTCTTTTTTGATAACAGCAGAATTTGTATTTCTTACCGCTGCCGCAAGAGCAGGGTTCGTAAGGGTCTATCAGTCTCATGCTTAAACCTTTCTTTGGCTACGGATTTAATTTTCGTATCTCATGCAAAACATGTCAACAATATTTCGGGTGTGTGTCGGCGGCAGTGCAAAAGCGGATTAATTGTAAAGTGCAAAAGCGGACGAATCGGATGAGGGGGGCGCTTAACTAAACGAGCCTGTGTGGTTGGGTTCCGGCGGTCAGAGCGTATAGCTGGCCAGGATTGTCGGCCAGGCCGGGTTGAGGGGGTCCGGGCGGCTCTCAACCACCCAGAATCGGATTCCCGGGTGGATGACGAGCCAGACGGTTTTCTTGAGTGTCGGGGATATCCTCCACGACTTTCCGAGATGGTCGATCGTGTTGGCGTGCGAGACGCGCCTCGCCTCGTGGAGGGCGATGTGAAGGTCGAGGAGCCTTGTCGTGGGGCACGGCCTGTAGGCGACGCGCCCCTCCCGCACGGCGAGCGCAAAGGCGGCATCCGGCGTGAGCCCAGAGCGTTTCGCGCTCGAAGACGCTGGCGAGGATGACCTTGCGCGTGTTGTCGTCGACGGTCGCGATCAACGTCTGCTTCCGGTCCGCGGGCCATATGCGCACCGGCGTGGAGTCGTGTTGCCAGATCTCCCCGGCCCTGCCGCACTGCCAGCGGCGGAAAGGCTTGCGGCAAGGCTGTCGCGGCCTTGTCCGCTTATGACAGTATGAGCTGATACTACGCATTGCCGTTCGTGTCGAAAAGGAGAAAAGAATTATGTCGTGGAGTTGAAATGTGCCTTGACAGAGTTACATGACAGAGAGAAAAGCGAGGTGCGCGGGCGTACCGCGCCACGCGCTGAGTCAGGAATCAGGAGTTTTTTGGGAGGGACGAGCGTCTGCTCGTCCGGGCAAGCCAGACGTTTGCCCCGATCTGAGGCAGCGCTATCGGCATCGGGATCGAAAGAGAGGGAAAGCAGAGAAAATAGGGAAAGTGGAGAGGGACGAGGGCGAAGGTGCCTCTTGTCTGCTACCGGTTCCGCAGGGGCTATCAGCTTCCAAAGAACCGCTTGCGGAAGACGAAGAAGACCGCGCCTAGCAGGCAGATGCCAGCGCCCAGATAGTCGAGCGTCGGGCGCTCTTTCAGAAAGAAGATGGAGAAGGGGACAAATACGCTGAGCGTGATGACCTCCTGCAGTATCTTGAGTTGCCCGACCGTCATGACCTCATGACCGATGCGGTTGGCGGGCACCTGCAGCAGGTACTCGAAGAGGGCGATGCCCCAGCTACACAGGGCCGCCACAACCCAGTGGCGGTGGCTCATGTTCTTCAGGTGGCCATACCAGGCCAGGGTCATGAAGACATTGCTGCAACAAAGTAAGATGATAGAGATGACGATGCGGTTCATGGTTGACATTAAGATAACTTGTTTGCTGCCCCGTAGTCCAGCAGCAATCATACTGTTTTTATTCCACTGAAAATGTATTACCTTTAAATACGCATTTGACACGCATCCGTTTTTTTGCGATAGTCAAAAACAAATTTTTTGCGAGGTAGGGTACCGAAGTGGCCAAACGGGGCAGACTGTAAATCTGCTGGCGAACGTCTTCCTTGGTTCGAATCCAAGCCCTACCACCATTTCCCAAGCCCCAATTTGATTGGGGCTTTTTGTGTTATTGGGGCTATGCCTGTTTTCGGAATATGTGAGATGGGGAAACGGGGTGTTAATGCATTAGTTTTCGGGGCGGGGGGTGTCGCATTTCCAACAGGCGCTGAAGGTGGTGATGACGGTTTCGCCGCAATGGGGGCAGACCCATTCGGGGATGGTGGCATCGGCGGGTTGTCGGGATTTGCGGGTTATTGTTTGGGTGAAGCGCCGGACGATTTCTGCTGCATCGGCGTGGTTGGTGCCGTCAATCCAGACTTCAGGCGCGGCGAATTCGGCGGCACCGCCGAGGGCCGCAAGGCCGATGGGATGACCGAACTCGTTACGCATCTCGCTCCGAATTCCTGCTGACGAAAGTAGCATGCGGAGCTGATCACAGTCGACGATGTACGGCGAGGAGTAAATTTTTATCATAGTAGGAACCTCCGGACTGACGGCTGGCTCCTCTGCCGGAAAAGATCACGGCATGAAGCAGGGTTCTAAAAGTTTAAGGCACGGTATGGGATTTTCAAATATGTGGTTATTGTAACCGATGACGGTTGCAATAACGAGGGGAAAGAGGTGTGGGAAAGTTAATTAGTGCATTAGTGCGTGTGTATGTCCTTCTCGGCCATTAGGTTGGCAAGCCAAGCATAAATAGCGTCGCCCAGTTGTGCGCCGCCGCTGGCGAGCGGGTGCAGGGCGTTGTTTTTGGGATAACCGCTGATCGGAACGATGGCGTGATGGAGCGGAACCAGCATCAGGAGCGGATCGTGCCGTTCGCTGATAACGGCAGATAGCATCCGGTTGTAGGCGAGGACACTACTGGGGCCGGAGCCACAACGACACGCAAGACAGTGGTTGTCTCTGCCTCGCGATCAGAGACGAGCGCGAGTTTCATATCAAAGGACTTGCCCGCGTCTTCCGCTTTCGGTAAGTATGTCCAGCGCCGGGACTCGTTTTTACCGACTTGGCACTCGACCATGAACCCGTAGTTCTCCGGACGAACCGCATCGATGACGTTGCGATAGTAGACGTTCGCCTCCACTCCGGGCACGGCGTAAATTACCGGAGGCAGGCAGAGCGAGGGGCGCGAAAACGAAAGTGTTGCGGCAAGGGTAGAAAGCTATATCATCGAATCGCTTGTAGAGTTCACCAGAGAGCCGGCGAAGCTCCTTCACGCCCGCAGATGCCTTGCGGATTTGATATGTCAATGATTCGCGACGGAAAATCTGGATGATGGATAAGTGGACAAACACTCAATAATATGGGAATATTTTTTATTCTTTGGACTTATTAAGAAAAAGGGAGGTTGGGAGAATCATGAAAAAATTCGTTTCGGGAATCTTCGTGATGTTTTGCGCGGCAGCGGTCTGCGCGAAGGATTGCAGCGTGTATGGCGAAGAGAAGCCTTATGACTTCCGCGCACGGCTCGCGCTCGTGCATAAGCCGAACCGGCGCGACTGGAAACTCCAGCCGGCCACGAATGAATTCGTTTTCATAGACGGCATGAAGATCTCCGTGGGCGAAAATGCTGCGCCACTTGTCAATCGCGTTGCCGATGACTTCCGCGACTATCTGCTGACTTCGATGGGTGTGAACGTTTCGGTGCAAGAGGCGGGGAAGCGTGAAAAGCCGGAGAGTTGCGCGGTCGAGGTGAAGATCGACAAGGCCATGAAAGAGCGTGAGTATGCGATCGAGGTGGGGGAAAAAGGCGTGACGATCCGCGCGGCGGACGCGAAGGCGGCGGCACAAGGCTTTTACCGTCTCGAAGACCGCATGAACCTCCGCTCGGCGCCGTTCCTCGCGAAAGGCGCGGAGACGCGCCGTCCGATGTTCTCGCCGCGCATGTCGCATTCGGGGTGGGGGTGCGACCAGTTCCCAGACGCGCACCTTGCGCAGATGGCGCATTACGGCCTCGACGCGATCCTCATTTTCGTGAGGGATGTGGATGTCACAAAAAACGTTGAGCACATCGACATCGCCGACACGATCCGCCGCGCGAAGGAGTGGGGGCTTGACACCTACCTCTACAGCTACGTGCTCGCCTTCGCGCACCCCGAAGATCCGGGAGCGAAGGAACTTTTCGAGAAAACCTACGGTCGCGTGGCCGCCGCGTATCCCGAAGCGAAGGGCATCATCTTCGTGGGCGAGAGCTGCCAGTTTCCCTCAAAGGACGAGCGCGTGCTCCCCTGCCACCACCGGGAGCGGGACAAGATCGCCGACCGCCGCAAGAAGGGCGATAACCGGCCGCTCGCGGGCTGGTTCCCGTGCCGCGACTACCCTGACTGGCTTAATGCCGTGAAGGCGGCGATCCATGCCCATGCCCCGGATATGGAGATTGTGTTCTGGAGTTACAACTGGGGCAATAAAGATGAGAAGGAGCGTCTGGCGCTCTTGAACGCGCTGCCGCGTGATGTCACGTTGCAGGCGACGTTCGAGATGTTCGAGAAGTTCACCAAGCGCAACGGCCTGCCCTCGCGCGTGGCGGACTATTCGCTCGCCTATGTGGGGCCGGGCCGTTATTTCGCCTCCGAGGCGAAGGAGGCGCAGAAACTCGGGATGAAGATGTATTCCATGTCGAACACCGGCGGCCACACATGGGACTTCGGCACGATCCCCTTCGACCCTTTCCCGTACCAGTGGAAGAAGCGTTTCGATGCGGTTGTCAAAGCGCATGTTGACTGGGGCCTTGCCGGCCTCATGGAGAACCACCATTACGGCTGGTGGCCAAGTTTCATTTCGGAGCTGTCCAAGGAGGCTTACACAGAGGGCGGAATGCCGTTCGAGACGCATATCCGGGCGATCGCGGCGCGTGACTACGGCGAGAAAAACGTGGATGCGGTGCTCGCCGTGTGGAAAGACTGGTCGGAGAAGATCGTGGACATGCACTCCACGAACGAGAACCAGTACGGGCCGTTCCGTTACGGCCCGGCCTATCCCTTCAATGCGATGGAGCCTGATCTGAAGCCTTCGGACTTGCCGAGCCCGCCGATGTATCTGAACCAGAACTATCGGAGTCATGCTGCGAAGAACGAGTCGCTCACGCTGGAGATCGAGCTTTTGGATCCCATGGTCGAATCCTTCATGAGCGGCGGCGACAAGTTTCTCGCGCTGGCGGCGGCGGAGACGGATGCGACCCGCCGGGAAAATGCCCGCCGCCTCGGCTGGCACGGCCAGTATATGGCGCGCTGTTGTCTCACGGCGCGAAACGTCAAGGCCGCCATGATTGCCGAACGCGCGAAAGACCGTGAGAAGGTGGTGGAGATCGCCCGCGCTGAATACGCGAATGCGAAGGACGCGCTCAAACTTTTGCGCGCTGATTCGCGTTTGGGCTGGGAGCCCACGATGCTCTATCGCGGCGGTCCCGAGATGATCGAGTGGAAACTCCGTTACATGGAAGATCATTACGGCATTAACGGTAAGTAAGGAAACATTGAAATGAGCAGATATGGGTTCAATGCGATGATAGCCATGATTGCGGTGTTGGTTGTTGCAAATGTTTTTGCTGCGCAGCCCACTGGCAAGGAATGGGAGGATGAAACCGCGCTTCATTATGGAAAGGAAGCGCCGACTGCTGCGTTCGCGTCTTTCGCATCCGTCGAGGAGGCGAAGGCGATACGGCCGGAGTTCTGTTCGCGGTGGATTTGCCTTGATTCGGAGACCGAATGGCGTTTCAACTGGTGCCGTAAACCCGAAGAGCGTCCGGTGGATTTCTACAAGCCTGATTACGATGTGAGCGGGTGGGATGTCGTTAAGGTGCCGTGTTCCTGGCAGGCGATGGGCATCAATGCCAGGCAGAAGCCCTACGACCGTCCGTATTACACCAACGCGCACTGGCCGTTTGTCCCGAAGTTTCCGGCCAACTCCAATTGCTGGCCGCGTGTCAGGGGACACAAGTTGCCCGAGGGCTACACACTCGGCGAGGACGAGAATCCTGTCGGCAGTTACCGCAGAGACTTCATTGTCCCGGCGGAATGGGATGGTGACGAAATCTACCTTGAGTTCGGGGCTGTCGACTCGTTTTTCTATCTTTGGGTAAACGGCACGTATATAGGGTTTTCGAAGTCCAACCGTGATCCGGCGCGTTTCAACGTCACGAAGGCGGTGCGTCCCGGCAAGAACATGGTTGCTGTTGAGGTCTATCGCTTCTCCGACGGAAGTTACCTTGAGGCGCAGGACATGTTCCTGCTCTCCGGTATCGCGCGTAGCGTATGGCTCTTCCACAAGCCGAAGACACATATCCGTGATGTTTTTTTCACAACTTCGCCAGTGAAGAAGGGCGATTACAGCGGTGACTGGAAACTTGACCTGAAGGCCGACGTGACCGGCAAGGCGGCTGTCAAAGTGCTAGTTTTCGACGATACCGGAAAAGCAGTCGGTCACGACGGGCTTGTTTTCAAGTCCCCGAAGCTCTGGAGCGCGGAGTGCCCGAACCTTTACACGCTTGTCTTGGAGCTTGTGGACGGCGGAAAGACGCTTGAAGCAATCGGCTTCCAGCTCGGCTTCCGCGAGGTGGAGATACGCGACGCGCCGGAGCAGAAGGACCGCACCTTCCTCGTAAACGGCAAGCCTGTGAAGATGCGTGGCGCGAACCGCCACGAGAGTTCCCCGATGTACGGACACTACACGCCGGATGATCTCATCGAGCTAGACATTAAGCAACTCAAGCAGGCTAACTGCAACCACGTGCGCAATGCCCACTATCCGCAGCCGGATTATTTTTACTACCTTTGCAACAAGTTCGGGCTTTATGTGATGGATGAGGCGAACGTCGAATCCCACGGCTTTTTTTACGGCAAGGAGTCGCTTTCCCACTTCAAGAGTTGGGAAGCCGCGCATGTCGACCGTGTGATGAACATGGTCGAACGCAACAAGTGTCATCCGTCGATAGTGATCTGGTCCCTTGGCAACGAAGGGGGCCCCGGTGATAATTTCAAGACGTGTGTCGCGGCGATCAAGGCGCGTGACCTTTCGCGCCCCGTGCAGTACGAACGTAACAACTGGATCACCGACATGGGGGCGCGGCAGTATCCAGAGGTGCAGTGGGTATGGGATTGCGCTAACGGTAAGGAAGGTCTCGCCCACCAGCCGCCGGACAAGCCGCTCCGCTATCCTTTCCATATCAACGAGTATGCTCACAACATGGGCAACGCGATGGGTAACCTCAAGGACTATCAGGACGCGATCGAATCGACTACCCGAATTATGGGCGCGGCGATCTGGGACTGGGTCGATCAGGGTATCTGGCACGTCACCACGAACGGAGTCAAGATACTCGCCTATGGCGGTGATTTTGGGGATTATCCGACGGCGGGCCCGTTTATGATGAACGGCTGTGTGCTCTCCGACCGTGCGCTTGAGCCTGGCTACTGGGAGATCAAGCACGTCTTCCAGCCGGTGGTCGCAGAGAAGAGCGCGGATGGCAAGGCGATCATGGTCAAGAACCGCCATTATTTCCGCGATCTTTCAGCGTATGATTTTGTCCTTTCGCACTTCATCAACGGCAAGAAGGTTTCAGAAGAAACGCGCACCCTTGATTTGGGGCCACAGTCGACCGCCCGTATCGAAGTGCCGGATAAGACCGGCTCTTGGCGCGTCGAGTTCAAGCAGAAGGCGGACGAGGATTTTTGGCCCAAAGGCTGGGTCATTGCCGACGACCAGATAGACTTCACCGCACCGGATGTCGCCTGCGCTGAACCGTCCGGGAAACTTCAATTCGGCTTTTGCGAAAAGACGGGCGAACTTATCTCGCTCAAGAGCGGCAAGCTCTTCAAGACCGAAATCCTCAAGGAGCCCTTCACCCTCGACATTTGGCGCGCCCCGAGTCAGAACGAGCCGAATGAGAAACGGATTTGGGCGGAGAAGAAGTTCAATGCGCCAGAAAGGAGACTCGTCTCCTTCGGCGACAGTAAGGCGGATGGTGTCCGTACCGTCAACAGCGTTGTCGAATACGCAGTTTCTGGCACGGTTTTCGAAGTGGCGACTGTCTGGAAGATCAAGGACGGAGCGGCGAAGGTGAAGGCAACCTTTACACAGAAGGGCGCCAAGGCAGAGCCGGCCCGCATCGGTTTTCGTACTGTCTTCGACTGCGATAAGATGAAGGTCAACTGGCTCGGCTGCGGCCCGTGGGAGAACTACTCCGACCGTAAGTCCGGCGCGTTTCTCGGCTTGTGGTCACTCGGCTCTAAGGATTTCTTTGTGCCGTACAACGTCCCGCAGGACTGCGGCAATCGTGAAGGGACCTACCGTGTGAAGCTTTCCGCTGGCTTTGATTCGGTCACGTTCGAAACCACTGCGGCACCGTTCGCTTTTGAGGTGAACCCTTACGCGCCGGAGACGCTGGTCAAATTCGCGCATCCGGCGGAGCTGCCGGATTCAGACGTGACCTTTTTCGGCATCTACGCGAAGAGCCGCGGGCTCGGCGGCAACTCATGCGGCCCGAAACCGCTTGCGCGAGATATTGTCAAGGAGGGGCCGTACACGCTTGCCTTCACCATCCGTTAAATGAAAGGAACCGGGACATTATGAACAGAAGGGGATTCTTGAAGAGCGCCGCTTGGACGGGTGTTGCGGCGCATGCAACGATACCGAAGGTGGCGGTGTCGGCTGATTTGCCTGATTTCGCGAAGGGGGCGGTGGAGTTGCCGCCGATTCTCACGAATGTTGTAATCCAACGTAATCCCTCGATAAAGGGGAAGTCTGCTTCGTATTTTTGTGATGACGCCATATGGTTTTTAAGGGATTTGAGTCGGCAGCGTCCAAAATCGCTTTTTGACGTGCCTTTCCTCGCGCCCTTGAAAGAGTGTCACGATAGGTATGGGCTCAAGGCGCAGATCAATCTTTTTTACCGTACGGACTTCTTCTACGGCATGGACGAGTTCACGCTTGCGGATGTGACAGATGCGTACAAGGCGGAGTGGCAGGCGAACAAGGACTGGCTGCGGCTTGGCTTCCACTCGTTGCAGGAGTTCCCGGACTATCCGTGGATCAACATTGACTATGCGGATGTAAAGAAACTGTTCGACATGACTTTTAACGAAATCGAGCGCTTCGCTGGCGAGGGCGTCTTCACCTTCGCGCTTGTTCCGCATTGGTGCCCGATGTCGAAGGACGGTTGTCGCGCGCTGAAAGACTGCGGAGTCAAATTGATGGAGTGCTCGGTGGGGCCGCGTTATCAGTATGACGGGGATCGCAACCGTCTGCCTTACGGGCACGGCATGAAACTTGAGCAGAATCGTAAACCCGAGACAGGCTTTTACTGGCGCGATTCTCGAAACACGGCCATCTCCGCGTCGATATGCTCTTACAACCACATTTCTGTAGAGCAGGCGCGGCGTACGGTTAACACTTACAACTACGTGCTTGATCGCGATACTGGCATGCGTTTCAAGAACCTCTTCGGTGATGCGCCGGTGCTGAACCTGTGTACCCCGGAAACGCTTAAGAGTGACACCGAGAAGGTGCTCGGTCGCGACTATCTCATCTTCTCCAATCATGAACAGTATTTCTTCAAGGAGTATTTCGCATATCAGCCTGACTACGCCGAGAAGATACGCATAATGTCAAAAATGATGCATGACAACGGCTATAAATTCGTGTTTATCGAAGATACCGTCTGAAAGAAATTTTTGACATGATGACATAGTTGGTTCAAGTGCTCGGTCTTTTTACCCCCCCTGTTGCGTCAAAACAGGAGGTCTTGCTTGGCAGGGCGAAAAGGGCTACTATGCTGTGTCATGCGGACAGCATATACAGTTGCAAACGCTGTCCGGTGGCGGCTCTGATAGTGCCGGGGCTGTGTAAGAGGGGTGGGGGAGTTGCGGCGAAGACTACAGACAATACTGCGCTCAAGCGTTAACACGCTGTCGGACTTGCATGCGCGCCAGCCTATGCTGGCTTTGATGGCGTTAGCGCTGGTCGGTATCGCGTTAGGTTACCGGACGGGGTGTTGGCCGTTGCCTGCGGCAGGCATTTGCGTCTGTGGAGCGGCGGCTGTTTTTTTCCGCAGATCCTTTTGGCGGCAGGTGTTTTTCTTGTCGCTCTTCTTTTGCTTGGGGTGGTTCGTCAGTGCGCTCGATCTGGACGGGCGGCGGTCTGAAGCACGGCAGATTGAGGCAACACAGGTGCGGGAGTTCCGGTGCCGCGTCGGTCCGGAGGTCACGGTTTCGCGCAGGCGCGGCAATTCCGCCCGGTACAGTTTCAAGGCGCGGGGGTTCATGAGCGCGGACGGCGCGTTGCGCTGGCGTCGTTTGCCGGTGAGGGTGGATTGGTACGGGGCGCGTGATGCGCAGGGGAGACAGGCGCCGCGTAGCGGCGAGGAGTGGCGGCTTAAAGGCAAAGGCAAGGTGCGCAAGGCCCGCAACGGGCTGCCGGAGTTGGTTGTCAGCACCGGCGAGGAACGTTCTGCCAAGATCAGGGATGCGGATAATATTTCTTGGCAGGCGCGTACCGCCGCGGCGCGGCGGCAGGCATCGGCGCGTATTGCTATCGGCATCGAGGGATGGGGGGATGTGCCGGTCTTGATCCAAGCCATGCTGCTGGGACAGCGCAGCGAGATGCCGCGCGCCACGCGCCGCATGTTCGCCGACTCGGGCACGATCCACGTTTTCGCCATTTCCGGCCTGCACATCGCGTTTGTGGCGGGGCTGCTGGTTTTGCTGGTGCGGCTGACCGGGGTGTCGCGGCCATACTGGGTCGTTATTGTGGCGCCGCTGCTGATCTTCTACACTGTGGCTACGGGAGCGCGGCCGAGCGCGGTGCGGGCTTGCGTCATGGCCATCTTGTACTTGTCTGCCCCGCTGTTCAGGCGGCGGCCCAATGCGTTGGCCGCGCTGGCGGGAACCGCGCTGGCCGTGCATCTGATACGCCCGTGGCTGTTGTTCGATGTCGGCAGCATACTTTCGTTCGTGGTGATGGGGGGCTTAGTGATGTTTTGCGCGCCTTTCATCAGGATTGCGCGGCGGGTTTGCGGTTTGGACAAACTGGACGAAAAGATCCGTATGTTTGAGGCGGCGGGCGGGAAGCGGCGGGCGCGGCGGATGCGCCTCAAAAAGGGTGTCCTGTGGTTTTTTGTCGAATCCTTTGCGGTTTCATTGGCGGCGTGGCTTGCTTCGGTGCCGCTGACGCTCTTTTATTTCGGGCGCTTCACCCCCGGTGGGCTGCTTGCGAATCTTGTGGTCGTGCCTTGCGCGTCTCTGATTGTGACAGCCGGGTTTATGGGGCTGTTGTCCAGTTTTGTCTCTTCTGGCTTGGCGGCTTGCTACAACAACGCGGCTGGTTTTTTCACGGTCGTGATGACGAAAACGGCAGAATTCACCGCGAAACTTCCCGGCGGGAATTTTGTTGTGCGCAAGTGGGAGCCTTGGATGGTGGGCATGTGGTTTGTCGGGTTGGCGGTGCTGGCGTTATGGCTGCATACACCCGGCCGTGACGAAGGAATGTCGTGGTATGAGGATGTTGCGGAAAAGGAGTCGATATGAGCGGGACTGTGCACGTGGCGGGTATCGGAGGGGTCGGCATGAGCGCTCTGGCGCAGGCGTTGCTGGATGCGGGAGTGCGGGTTTCGGGGTCTGACCGGCTGGCGGACAGGGGGGACATTACCGACACGCTGCGTTGTCTGGAGCGGCAGGGTGTGCGGTTTTTCGCGCAGGACGGTTCCGGGATCACGAAGGATACAGTCCGGCTGGCGGTGAGCAGCGCGATTGAGGCGGACAACCCCGAGATGGTCAAAGCCGCTTCGGAAGGTGTGCCAGTAGTGCATCGTGCGGCGGAGCTGGCGCGTCTCGTAGCCGGGCGCAGGCTGATCGCGGTGACGGGCACGTGCGGCAAGAGTTCGGTCACGGCATTGCTGGGTTGTTTGCTGGAAGGGGTCGGTTTCGATCCGCTGGTGGTCAACGGCGCGGCAGTGGTGGGATGGGATGCGGGCGGCCGAAGGGTGGGGTCGGTGCGGAACGGGCAGGGTGAGTGGGCGGTGGTGGAAGCGGACGAGTCTGATCGTTCGCTGATGGCGTTCACGCCGGAACACGCGGTGATCACCAATGCCTCGGCAGATCATTTTGGTCTGGCTGAGACCCATGACCTCTTTGATGCGTTCCGGGAACGGGTCAGCGGCACGGTTATCGACGGGCGCGGCGAGGCGGCGATGCCGGAAGGGATACGCCTCGAAGGGTGGGGCGGCTGTTTTGTTTTCGAGGGACAGGAGTACCGGGTGCCTTTGCCGGGCGCGCACAATGTCTACAACGCATATTACGCGGTCAGAATGGCGCGGTGCTTGGGCGCTGAACCGCGCTGTCTGGCGGAAGCTTTGGCAACGTTCGGCGGGATCGAGCGCAGGCTGCAGAAGGTCGGGCAGTGCGGCGCTGCGGCGGTTGTGGATGATTACGCGCACAATCCCGAGAAGCTGGGTGCGGCGTGGACGGCGCTGGCAGCGGTTTTCCCGGCGGGGATATGCGCGGTGTGGCGTCCGCACGGCTATGGCCCTTTGCGCAAAATGATGGACAGGCTCGTTGAGGTGTTCGCGCAGGTCTGCCGCCCGGTAGACCGGTTGCTGCTGCTGCCGGTGTACGATGCCGGGGGGACAGCCGACCGCAGTGTGAACAGCGGGGATTTGGCTTCCCGAGTCGGTTATGAAAATGTTAATGTATCGTGTGTCGAGACAATGGCAGAGGCTGAGGCTCGAATGCGGGCCTTCGCCCAGCCGGAAAGTGCGCTGGTGACGTTCGGTGCGCGTGATCCGGGGCTTCCCCGGCTGGCCAGAAGGCTGGCGGGTGAGACGGTAAAGGGTAATGAGGAGGGGTGAAGATGAAACGGATAGCGGGTGTTTTGTTGATGTGCATGGCGGTCACCTGTGTGCAGGCGCAGTCGTGGCTGAAGAAAGAGGAGCAACAGCCGAAAAAGAGCAAGGGGTGGATCACCGATTTCGAACAGGCGCGCAAAGAGTCGGCGGCGCACGGGCAGCCGATATTCGCTTTTTTCACTGGCAGTGACTGGTGCGGCTGGTGTGTGCGGTTGCATGAAGAGGTTTTAGGAACCAAGGAGTTTGAGCGGTTCGCGGCTGACAATCTGATTCTGTTCGAGGCTGATTTCCCGCGCGGGCGCAAACTCTCCGACAAGCTGGTGCGGCAGAACGAGGCGCTGGCCAATAAATACGGTGTGCGCGGTTTTCCCACTATTTACCTGCTTGATGCCGAAGGCTCGCAGTTGGGGCGAACCGGCTATAAGCAGGGCGGTGCCGCCGCGTATGTCGAGCATCTGAAGGAGCTGTTGGACCGTGCCGGTATAAAGGCTAAAGAGGGCGGGGCCGCCAGCAAGCCGTTGTCGGCTTACGAGAAGATGAAGGCAGAGAAAGCGGCGGGCGGAGCGCCTAAACCATAAAGAGAGCCGGGGCGCGATTGAATTTCGTCGGATCGCGCCCTAAAGCTGGAGACCTTGAAAACATGGAAGTATCGTATCCGCTGGGGCGGATTCTGACAGGGGATGCGCAGACCGTGCGCATGGCGAACGAGCGTTTTCACGCGCAGGCAGTTGACGCTGTGCAACTGTGCGAAGGAGCGACCGGTTATTCTAGCAAAAGAACAACGCTCGGCGGCGAACGCTCCGTGACCGGGCCGGGAACATTTTACAGGCGGACCAAACGCACACTCACTTTCGGGCCGTCGCAAGAACCGGGCTGGTGGATTGACCGCACGGATCTGGAGGAGCAGTTGCGCACGCGTGTCACCATCCGCAACGTGTGGACTACGGCGCGTAACATAGTTTTGCGCAGCGGCAACCCGCACAACTATCTGCGGATGGTCGAACACATCATCGCCCTGCGGATCGGCATGGGCATTGACGATGTGGTCATCAGCACGAACTCCGGAGACCCGCCGTTGTTCGACCGCAGCAGTTTGGACTTGGTCGAGGCGGTCGAGCAGTGCGGCATTGTCGAGCGCGACGAGCCCGCGCAGTATGTCACTGTGAAGGAGCCGGTCACTTTCGGGGGCGGGCGCGGCGATTTTCTGACCTTCCTGCCGCCGGAGAACGGTGAGAAGAAGTTGCGGCTGGATGTGGCGATAGACTTCGACTCCATCATCGGCAAGCAGCGTATCATTTTCGACGTGACGCCGGCAACGTTCAGTCACGGGGCTTTCGCGCGCACCAACGCATCTTATTCGCAGATGCTAATGGTCAAACTGTTCGGTTTTCTTTTCGCCGATATGCGCAATCTCGGGTATACGACGGAAAATATACTGATTCACGGGAAACGCAAGTTTTATGGCGAGCCTCGCATGGTGGTGGACGGCAAGGCGCTGGAGCCGGTCTGGCACAGGGCGACATTAGACCTGCTGGCGGCGATCGCGCTGATCGACACCGGGCGTTTTGTCGGGCGCGTGGTGTCTTACCGGGCCGGACACACACTGGACGTGCGCGCGGTCAGCCTGCTTTACCTGAACGGCCTGCTCACTAATCTGTAGTCTGCTGTGAGCGCAGACCCGGATGTCAGATGGCGGATGACAGAGGCCGGATGTCGGCGTGATAGGCTTGGATTGACTTCACACTGCCCGATCCGTCGCGAGCCGTACGTATGCCTTGGGCGCTGGCCACGGCGGCGGCCAGAGTGGTGAGGTACGGTATCTTGTATTTGATCGCGGCCTTGCGGATTGAGGCGTCGTCGGCACGGGCGTCGCGCCGTCCGGACGGGGTGTTGATGATCAGGCAGACCTGGCGGTTGACGATGGCGTCGAGCACGTTGGGGCGTCCCTCGTTGATCTTGTGGATCACTTCGCCCGCGATGCCGTGCTCTGCCAGCCAACGGATGGTGCCCTCGGTGCCGATTAAATTGAATCCCAGTTTTATGAACTCCTTGGCCGCTTTGGCGGCGGCAGGGTCTTTTTCCGAAAGGCTGATGAGCACCGTGCCTTCCTCGGTCGGCAGTTTGGCATTGGCGGCCTCCTGCGATTTGTAGTAGGCCAGCCCGAATGTCGAGGCCAGGCCGAGGACCTCGCCGGTCGAACGCATTTCAGGCCCCAGCACCGGATCGACCTCCGGGAACTTGTCGAACGGAAAGACCGCTTCTTTAGCGCCGTAGTGCGGGATGGCTTTGGGCTTCAGCCCCAGATCGCTTATTTTCGCGCCGAGCATCAGGCGCGTGGCAATACTGGCCATTTGGGTGTTACAGACTTTTGAGACCAGCGGGACCGTGCGTGACGCGCGCGGGTTGGCTTCTAGCACATAGACCTTGTCGTTCGCGATCGCGTACTGCATGTTCATGAGTCCGACCACATGCAGCTCCTGCGCGATGCGGCGCGTGTAATCCTCGATGGTTTTCAGATGCTTCTCCGGGATGGACACCGGCGGGATGACGCAGGCTGAATCACCGGAGTGGACGCCGGCCAATTCGACATGCTCCATCACAGCCGGAATGTAGACGTTCTCACCGTCAGACAAGGCGTCCGCCTCGCACTCGAGCGCTTCTTGCAGGAATCGGTCGAGCAGCAGCGGGCGGTCGGGCGTCACATCCACGGCCTTGTCAACATACTCGCGCAGCATCGGCTCATCGTATATGACCTCCATGCCGCGTCCGCCCAGCACGAAAGACGGGCGGATCATCAGCGGGTAACCGATCCGGTCGGCAACAGCGACAGCCTCATCAAAAGTGGCGGCCATGCCAGATTCGGGCATGGGTATTTCCAGCCTGTCCATCATGTGGCGGAAGAGGTCGCGGTCTTCGGCGATGTTGATCGAGTCGATGGATGTGCCGAGAATCTTCACACCGGCCTCTGAAAGCTCGCGGGCGATGTTGAGCGGTGTCTGCCCGCCAAACTGCACGATGACACCCTCAGGCTTCTCCGCCTCGTAAATCTGCAGCACGTCTTCGAGTGTGACCGGCTCGAAATAGAGCTTGTCGGAGGTGTCGTAGTCGGTCGAGACCGTCTCGGGGTTACAGTTGACCATGATCGTCTCATAGCCGGCGTCGCGCATCGCGAAGGCGGCGTGGACACAGCAGTAATCGAACTCAATGCCTTGGCCGATACGGTTGGGGCCGCCGCCGAGGATCATGACCTTTTTGGCGTTGCCGCTTACGGCGCATTCGTTGGTTTCGCCGTTGTAGGAAGAGTAATAATAATTGGCGTTTTCCACGCCGCTGACCGGCACCGGATGCCAAGTCTCGCGGACATCCAGATCAATGCGCCGCTGGCGGATGTTTTTCTCTTTAATCCCGATGATCTTGGCGAGATATTTGTCGGAGAAGCCGTCTTTCTTGGCCTGGGCCAGCAGATCGTCAGGCGGCACCGCGCCTTTGTAACGCAGGATATTTTCTTCGAGTTCCACCAGTTCGCGCATCTGCCCGACAAACCAAGACTTCACGCCGGTCAGGGTGGATATCTGTTCGTCGGTAGCGCCTTTGCGGATAGCTTCGTACATCAGAAAATGGCGTTCGCTGCTAGGGAAACGCAGCATGTCCAGCAGTTCCGGCAAACTTTTTTTGTTGAAATCCTTGGCGAAGCCCAGTCCGTGCCTGCCGTTCTCGAGGGCGCGGATGGCCTTCTGGAAAGCCTCTTTGTAGGTCTTGCCGATCGCCATCACCTCGCCGACGGCCTTCATCTGGGTGCCCAGCTTGTCCTCGACCCCGCGGAATTTCTCGAACGCCCAACGCGCGAATTTGACCACGACGTGATCGCCGCACGGGGTGTATTTGTCCAGTGTGCCGTCGCGCCAGTATGGGATGTCGCGCAGCGTGTAACCGACGGCCAGTTTGGCGGAAATCAGTGCGATCGGGAACCCTGTCGCTTTGGAGGCCAGCGCGGACGAGCGCGAGGTGCGCGGGTTGATCTCGATGATCACGATGCGGCCGGTGCGCGGATCGTGGGCGAGCTGCACATTGGTGCCGCCGATCACGCCGATGGACTCGACGATCCTGAAGGCATAATCCTTGAGGCGGTCTTGTACGGCCTTGTCGATGGTCAACATCGGAGCGGCGCAAAAAGAGTCGCCGGTATGCACACCCATGGGATCGATGTTCTCTATGAAGCAGACCGCCACCATCTTGTTGTCGGCATCGCGCACGACCTCGACCTCAAGCTCTTCCCAGCCCAGCACTGATTCTTCGATCAGGCACTGGTGGGTGAGAGAGGCCTCCAGGCCGCGGTTGACGATCGTGCGCAGCTCTTCGATATTGTAGACGAGCCCGCCGCCGTGTCCGCCCATGGTGTACGCGGGGCGCACGACCACGGGGTAACCGAGTTTGGCAGCCACATTTTCGGCATCTTCCAGCGTGTAGATGATCTCGCTGCGGGGCGTTTCAATGCCGAGTTTGGCCATTGTGTCCTTGAAAATCTGGCGGTCCTCGCCGCGCTCGATCGCGTCGAGATTCACGCCGATGACTTTCACCCCGTATTTTTCGAGGATGCCTTTTTTGGCGAGTTCGATCGAGAGGTTCAGCGCGGTCTGTCCGCCGAGGTTGGGCAGCAGCGCATCGGGGCGCTCTTTGACGATGATCTGCTCCAGGCGTTCGGCGTTGAGCGGCACGATATAGGTGGCGTCAGCCATGACCGGATCGGTCATGATGGTGGCGGGGTTGGAATTTGCAAGCACGATTTCATAACCGCACTCACGCAGTGCCTTACAGGCCTGCGTGCCTGAATAGTCGAATTCGCACGCCTGTCCGATTACGATCGGGCCGGAACCAATGATCAGAACCTTTTTAATATCGTCGCGCCGCATAAATGGAGCCTGGCCTTTCTTTAGCATACGCCATCACCAAGCGAGCCAACCCGCTCAGGATGCTTATGCACGCAGTCGGGCTGATAAAATGGCAGGTTTACGTGTCCCCGTCAAGAAAAAGCCATTCAGAAAAAGCATAATCTGCGGTTAGTGACAGGGATGCGAAGATAGTGCGTTTCTGATGAAAAGCGTGATGCGTTTTTTAGACATGATTTACAAGATTTACATGATTGTTGTACCGCGCGTGGCACGGCGGAAAATTTGGAGTGCGGTGACAAGAGCCGCGCTGCGTGCGGGTCGCGGCACCGCTTTTGCCACCACCTTACCACCGGACTCGTGCTTAAAAGCGGCGTCGCGCGGAATACCGCTTGCCGCCGCATTCCAAATTCTTTCGTCACACTTGCGGTCACGCTGCCACCCAGCACTCAACTTCCAACACTCAAGAAAAGCGGATGGGAACATCCGCTCCGTTGCGTACGCATAAAACACGCGCCCGACCCGCACTCCCCTGTCACTTGCCTATAACTTACACCCAAAGTTATCCTCATTTACATTCCCGTGCGAAGCGCGGGCGGCGGGCTAACCGATTACGTCTGTCTCGCACTCAATCTCGCAGTCGCGGCAACCTCATCTTGACGCATTCCCCCCGCTTCATTTACCATACACACCCGTATGACAAAGCAAGGACTCGCCGTTGTTGCGGTTGGCGGCAACGCGTTAATTAAAGATAAAACACGCCAAACCATTCAGGATCAATACAATTGTGTAATAGACACGATGACTCACATCGTGGACATGATTGAAAACGGCTGGGACGTGGTTGTCACCCATGGCAATGGCCCGCAGGTCGGTTTTAATTTGCGCCGCTCGGAGCTGGCAAAGGAAGTTCTGCATGAAGTCCCGCTGGACTACTGCGGTGCGAACACCCAGGGCAAAATCGGGTATATGCTCCAAAGGGCTTTGCACAATGAATTCAAACGCCGCGGGATTAACAAAGACGCGATAACGGTCGTTACACAGACGGTTGTTGACGAGCACGATCCGGCATTTGGGCATCCCTCCAAGCCCATCGGCAGTTTCATGGGAGAGCATGAAGCAAAAACTCGCCGGGCTAAAGACGGCTGGACCGTTGTGGAAGACGCCGGCCGCGGGTGGCGCAGGGTCGTGCCCTCGCCGCGTCCGATTTCGATTGTCGAAGCCGGAGCGATCCATGACCTGATCGATGCTGGTTTTACGGTGATCGGTGTGGGGGGCGGCGGCATCCCTGTGATTGAGCGTGAGGATGGCACGCTGACCGGCATCGAAGCTGTGATTGATAAAGATTTCGGTTCATCACTACTGGCTAAATTGATTGGCGCGGATTTGTTTTTGATCAGCACCGCCGTCGAAAAGGTGGCTCTTGATTTCAATACACCGGAGCAAAAGTGGTTGGACCAGATGACCATCGCGGAAGCCGGGCAGTACGTTTTAGAGGGGCATTTTGCGTCTGGAAGCATGCTGCCGAAGATTCAGGCATGTATTCAATTCATCGAAAATGGCGGCAAGAAAGCCTTGATCACCGATCCTGAGCATATCAGTGACGCTCTGGAAGGCAAGACCGGCACCTGGATTGTCCCTTAAACGGGTGCGATTCAATAAAGTTGAATCGCAAAAGGTCAAAGGGTTCAGGGTTCAGGGGTTGCGCGGCAAACTTTTATGGCGATTATGACAAGCAGTTGTGTGTCTCCAGTTTTGAGGGCACCACAATAGGAAGGGCGTTACTACGTAAGTCGTTGCAAAACAAGCCTGAACCCTGAACCCTGGCTCCTGAATCCTAG
>Ga0255347_1000784_pt1 | contig 55185 bp, 38 predicted proteins | sample wastewater_treat_2_FD_192479 | JGI IMG/M metagenome (GOLD analysis project Ga0255347, IMG submission 192479) | Wastewater microbial communities from Lulu Island WWTP, Vancouver, Canada - plant24 | ecosystem: Engineered > WWTP > Wastewater > Unclassified | place: Canada: Vancouver, British...
GAGCTGCCGATCTCTTCTCGCTGCTTCCCCACGAACGGCTCCTCGGGTTGGCGGAAATGATGAATTTCCCAGGGGTCATTCAGGCGGTCCCGGAGGTGATGGACAAGCTCGTGCTCTTCCAGGGATTTATCCGCGACGGCCATGCACCATCCCTCAGTGGCCTCCAGCTCAATGCCTATCTCACTGCCGGGATCGCTTCAGACCATGAATGCACCACGCTTGCCGAGGCTCGTGAGAAACTCACCAAGGGGATGCACATCATGATCCGGGAGGGCAGCCAATCAAAGGACCTGGCAGCGCTCCTTCCTCTGGTGGATCGGCACACCTGGCCCCGGTGCATGCTGGTAAGCGATGACCGTCACCCGGATGACCTGCTCCGGGAAGGCCATATGAACGCCATCGTCAATCAGGCCATGACCAGGGGGATGGAGCCGGTATTGGCACTCACTCTGGGCACCTTTACCGCTGCCAGATACTTCCGGCTGGACCACCTCGGGGCCTTGGCACCGGGCTTTCAGGCAGATTTTACCATGAGCCCCGGTCTCAAGCCGTGGGAGCCCTGCCGGGTGTTTAAGGCCGGCCGGGAAGTGGCGCGTGAGGGAAGACTCCTTGTGGACTCGCAGGCGTGGCCGCATCCATCCTTTCCTCCCAGCCCGATGAGGATCACCCGCCTGGCGCTTGAAGATCTGGCCGTTCCGGCGCAACCGGGCCGGTTACGCGTGATCGGAATACAGGAGGGAACCATTCTTACCGCGAGCCGGCTTGTGCCTCCCACAATTGATGGGACCAGGGTCGTGGCGGACAGCAGTCGCGATCTGCTGAAACTGGCGGTTTACAATCGTCACCTGCCGGATCGTCGGCCGGCCGTGGGTTTCGTACAGGGTTTGGGGCTCCGCAAAGGCGCCGTTGCCACCACCGTGGCGCACGATTCCCACAACCTGATTGCCGCCGGCGGGAGCGATCAGGATATCCTGCAGGTGGTTGATGCGGTCCGGAATGTGGGTGGGGGCATGGCCATCGGTGCAGCCGACGGTCCTCTGGAAACACTCCCGCTTCCCATTGCCGGGCTGATGTCGGACCAGCCGCTGGAGCTCGTGGTGGAACGCCTTGAGACGCTCAAGACACTGGCCGCGGCCTGGGGTTCGACTTTGGCCAACCCCTTCATGGCCCTTTCATTTCTCGCCCTCCCCGTGATCCCTGAATTGAAGCTCACCGATTTGGGGCTGGTGGATGTATCTTCCTTCTCGTTCGTTTCCCTTTTTGAACAAGGGCAATAGATTTGCAGCCGGACTTCGGGATCTTTATGTTGTCGGCATTGATCACTTGAGAATGAGAACCCAACTAGGGCTCAAATCTTTTACAAGGGGAGGGAACCATGACCACTGTTTCGTGCAGCTCCGTAGATACCATCATCAAGTTTGCCATTGAAAAAGAAGAGAAGGCCATGGAGTTCTATCAGCAATGTGCCGATCGGGCCAAGAATCAGTGGATCAAACAGTTTTTCCAGGAAATGCTAGCAGAGGAAGCACGCCATCGCAAGCTCCTGCAGGAACTGGATCTTGCCGCTCTGAGTAATCTCAAACTGGCAAAGGTTGAGGATCTGCAGATCAGCGACTATATGATCGATGTCAAATTCCATGACCAGTTGACCTACCAGGAAGCCCTCGCGCTCTCCATGAAAAAGGAAGAAAAAGCGCACGCCTTCTATCTGGGATGGAAGGACAAATGCATGAATGAAAAAACTGCCAAACTTTTCGAGATGCTTGCCAATGAAGAACTGAAGCATAAGCGCAAGATCGAAACCATCTACGACGAGGAGATCCTGGCCTGGGATTGAGCGAGGATCTTGTCAGCGCGGAAAGTGCTTGACACCCATGGGGCAGGCCTTCGAGCCTGCCCCAGTCTTGTCAACAAAAAGGATCCTTCGGGCCGACCCGGCGATCTTCCGATGATAGCCGGCACACGGTAAGCAGGATTGTTTCCCTGACTCTTTGCATCAGTCAATTCCTCATCAAGTAATGCGTGGCACGAGTGCCTTCATGGCACGGTGCAGCCAGTGCTTCCAAACCAGTGCCTCCAAAGAGGATGGCCTTCCCCGGAGCTTACCGGCGCCTCACGAAAATTTCTTCGCACGCCTCTTGACAACGTGACGGACTGTTATAAAATCTGACGCCCTGTTCACGAAGTGAACGGAGATTACAGGTCGGGAGATAACGCCATGGAACACAAGAAGCTCTCACGGCGGGAACGAGAGAAGCTCGCGCAGCGCCGTGAGATGCTGGCCGCTGCGCTCGAGCTTTTCTCAGAGAAAGGGTACCACAACGTATCCATGCAGCAGATCGCGGAGAAGGCCGAGTTTGCCATCGGCACGCTGTACAAGTTCTTCAACAGTAAGGAAGACCTATACCAGGCCCTGATCCTGGAGAAGCACCTCAAGTTCCATGAGGCACTCACCAAGGCTGTTGCAGAAACAGACGATGAGGTCGAAAAACTGCGCAAATACGTCCAGGCCAAGGGCGAGGTTTTTCGTGCCAACGTCTCCATGATCCGTATTTATTTTGCCGAGACCCAGGGAGCACGCTACAACGTCATGGCTAATTCCAGTGCCGAGATTCGGCACCGCCACAGGCAATTCATGGAAGACCTGGCTGCGATTTTCGAGAGCGGCATGAAGAAGAAGCGCTTCAAGAGGATTGGCGACCCCCACCACCTGGCCGTTGCGCTCGACAGCATCAGCAACGCCTTCCTCTTCCTCTGGCTTGAAGAGCCCGAACAGCATCCCTACCCGGAAGATCCGGATACGGTTTTGAGTATTCTCTTCAAAGGATTGTTGGATGGGTAATCCGGATCGGATTTATGCAAGTGGATCTCTCAGCAATCGGATAGCTACCCTGGTGGCGCATCACGGTGAAGATGTCAGATACCGCGCCGGTTTCCCAGCTGGGGCTGGGTAACCGGCATGGAAGCAGGGCATGGTTGATTTTCATGGTAGTCTCAATCGGATAATCTGGAGGTCTCGGATGCAGCAAAATGGAACTGTCAATAACCCGCCTAATCGCCATGATCCCCCAAGGCCACAACACAAGGTGAGCATTGCCTGTCGCTGGGCCGATTCACCTATTTGTAGACTTACCGCTATTACCGTGAAGCTTATTGTGGTTTTGATATCACTGGCAGGCAGCCTTTTCCTGAGCGGCTGCGAGGAGCGAAAACAAGCCGCTCCGCCCCCGGTCCCCGAAGTCGCCGTGCTGACAGTGCAGCCGCAGCGGGTTGAGCTGACCACGGAATTGCCGGGACGCACCGCCGCTTATCTGGTCGCGGAAATCCGGCCGCAGGTCAGCGGCCTCATCCAGAAACGCCTGTTCAAGGAAGGCTCCGATGTCAAGGGCGGCCAGATCCTCTATCAAATCGATCCCGCCCCCTTTCAGGCGACCCTTGACAATGCCAGGGCCGCACTTGGCAAGGCTGAAGCCAATCGACCGGCCATTCAATTGAGGATGCAGCGCTACAAGGAGCTGCTGGCCGACAAAGCGGTGAGTCAGCAGGACTACGACGACGCAGCCGCCGCCCTGAAACAGGCCGAGGCAGAGGTCGAACTCTGGAAAGCTGCGGTGGAGACCGCCCGCATCAGTCTGGGTTATACCAGGGTCACAGCGCCCATTTCCGGACGCATCGGCCGCTCCAGCGTGACGGACGGGGCTTTAGTGACGGCGCATCAAACTATCGCCCTGGCCACCATTCAACAATTGGACCCCATCTATGCCGATGTCCCCCAATCCACCTCCGAACTGCTGCGCTTGAGGCGCCGTTTGGAGGAAGGCCAACTTGACCAGAACGGCAGGAACCAGCAGAAAGTCAAACTCATCCTACAGGACGATGAAGTCTACCCCCTGGAAGGAACGCTCCAGTTTCGCGACATCACCGTGGACCCGACCACGGGGTCGGTCATCCTGCGGATTGTCTTTCCCAATCCCGACGGCGTGCTGCTGCCGGGGATGTTCGTACGGGCAGTGGTGCGGGAGGGCATTAACGAGCAGGCCATTCTCATTCCCCAGCAGACCGTGTCGCGCGATCCCAAGGGGAATCCCTCGGTGCTGGTCGTGGACGGCGAAGGGAAGGTCCAGCAGCGGCCGCTCAGGCTCGATCGGGCCATTGGCGATCAATGGCTGGTGACATCGGGTCTTGCGGCTGGCGAGCGGGTGATTCTCGAAGGAATGCAGAAAGCGCGGCCCGGCAGTTCCGTGAAGGTCGTCTCCAGCGATGCGGGTCGGAAAGAAGCTGCAGCACCCGACACCACGTCTCAACCGGCTGCGAAATCCAACTGACGGAGGCCTGTGATGCTCTCGAGATTCTTTCTGGATCGTCCGGTCTTCGCCTGGGTGATCGCCATCATCATGATGGTGGCGGGCGGACTGGCGATCTACAACTTGCCTGTGGCGCAATACCCCCCCATCGCCCCCCCTTCCATCGCCATCGACTCATTCTATCCCGGCGCCTCGGCGGAGACGGTCGAAAACAGTGTCACCCAGATCATTGAACAGAAGATGACCGGCTTCGACAAGATGCTGTATCTGAAGGCTACCAGTGATTCCGCGGGCGCTTCCCGGATCGAGCTGACCTTTACTCCCGGGACTGACCCGGACCTTGCCTGGGCACAGGTCCAGAACAAACTGCAGCTCGCCATGGCGAGCCTGCCGGAGGTGGTTCAGCAATCGGGCGTGAAGGTCAGCAAATCGACCCGGAACTGGCTGATAATCGTGAGCCTGATCTCCGAAGACGGCAGCATGGACGGGAATGATCTGAGAGACTATGCCCAATCCAACCTCGAGAAAGTCCTGGCGCGGGTGCCGGGGGTAGGCGAGGTGGAAAACTTCGGCTCGCAGTATGCCATGCGGATCTGGATCGACCCGGACAAGCTCACCGGCTTCAACTTAACGATTGAAGACGTCATTGTGGCTCTCAAAGCCTACAATGTCGAGATTTCCGCCGGGCAGTTCGGCGGGGCGCCGGCGGTGGAAGGCCAGCGCATGAATGCTTCCATCATCGTGCAGAGCCTGCTCAAAACCCCCGAAGAGTTTGCCGCCATCCCCCTCCGCACGAATCCTGACGGCTCCATTGTGCGTGTCAAGGACGTCGCCCACACCGAACTGGGGACCGAGACCTACGACATTGAGGGTGCCTACAACGGCAAACCTTCCTCCGGCCTGGCCATACGGCAGGCTGCCGGGGCCAACGCCCTGGACACGGCTAATGCCGTGAGGGCCAAGATGGAAGAGATGAGCCGCTACTTCCCGCAGGGGATGAAGGTTGTCTATCCCTACGATACCACCCCTTTCGTCAAGGTGGCCATCGAAGAGGTGGTTAAGACTCTGTTCGAGGCGATTCTCCTGGTGTTCCTGGTGATGTATCTCTTCCTGGGAAACCTCAGGGCCACTCTAATCCCGACCATCGCGGTGCCGGTGGTGATCCTGGGGACCTTTGCGGTGCTGGGATATTTCGGCTTCTCCATCAATATGCTCACTATGTTTGCCATGGTGCTGGCCATCGGGCTACTGGTAGACGACGCCATCGTGGTGGTGGAGAATGTGGAACGTATCATGACCGAGGAAGGGCTCCCGCCCAGGGAAGCCACCCGCAAGTCCATGGATGAAATCACCAGCGCCCTCATCGGAATCGGCCTGGTGCTGTCGGCGGTATTTGGCCCCATGGCCTTCTTCGGCGGCTCGACCGGGGTCATCTACCGCCAGTTTTCCGTGACCATCATCGCCTCCATGCTCCTTTCGGTCGCCGTTGCCCTGATCCTGACGCCGGTTCTGTGCGCGTCACTGCTCAAACCGGTATCCAAGGGGCATGAACCGGCGGAGAATGCGATCTTTTTCCTGCGCCCTTTTTTCAGCTGGTTTGATCGCACCTTTTTCCGAATCAGAGATCTGTATGTTCGGGTGGTCGGGCATGCTCTTGCCAAGAGATTGCGCTACCTGCTTATTTTCGGTGTGATCGTGGCGGCTTTGGGGCTCTTGTTTCAGCGCATGCCCACCGCCTATCTGCCGGATGAGGATCAGGGGGTGATGTATGTGCAGGCCATGCTTCCGGCCACTTCGACCATCGAGCAGACCAAAACGGTCATGGCTGGGGTCCGGGAGCATTTTCTGGTCGGGCAAGAAGATGCGGTGGAGGCAATCATGACGGTTGCGGGAATAAGCTTTGCCGGCAGAGGACAGAACATGGCCATCGCCTTTATCCGGCTCCGGGACTGGGAACTGCGCGACCGCCCGGAGCTGAAAGTAGCCGCTGTAGCCAGGAAGGCCAATATCGCTTTTTCAAAGATTCGGAACGCCATTGTCGTGGCCTTCCCCCCTCCGGCAGTCGTCGAACTCGGCAGTGCGAAAGGGTTCGATTTTATGTTGCAGGACCGTGCTGGCGTGGGCCATGAGGCCTTGATGCAGGCGCGCAACCAGCTTCTCGGCATGGCTGCGCAAGACCCGCGACTGATGGCCGTCCGGCCCAACGGCATGGAAGACGTCCCCCAGTACCGGATCGACGTGGATTGGGAAAAAGCTGGCGCCCTCGGGACTCCCATCACCTCCATCCACCGGATCATCTCGGCAGCCTTCGGCAGTTCCTATGTCAACGACTTCATCCAGGCCGGTCGAGTCAAGAAGGTTTACATTCAGGCGGATGCCCCGGACCGCATGTTGCCCAAGGATCTTGACAGGCTCTACGCTCGCAACAACGCGGGGAAGATGGTACCCTTTTCGTCCTTTGCCTCCGGACACTGGTCCTCCGGTTCCCCCAAGCTCGAGCGCTACAACGCTTTTCCGGCGATCAACATTTGGGGGGAGGCGGCACCGGGGAAAAGTTCCGGAGACGCGATGAAGGCCATGGAAGAGATTGCCGCAAAGCTGCCCCAGGGGATCGGGTTCGACTGGACCGGGCTTTCCTATCAGGAGCGCATGGCCGGTGCTCAGGCGCCCATTCTCTACGCTTTCTCGATTCTTGTGATCTTCCTCTGCCTGGCGGCCCTTTACGAAAGCTGGCCCATCCCCATCTCGATCCTGCTGGTCCTGCCGCTCGGCGCCATCGGCGGGGTGATCGGTTCCAGCTGGCTGAGCATGCCCAATGATGTCTATTTCCAGATCGGCCTGCTCACCACGCTGGGTCTGACTACCAAGAACGCCATCCTGATCGTGCAGTTTGCCAAAGCCAGGGTTGAGGAAGGGATGGGACTCATCGAGGCGACTCTGCAGGGATCGAAGCTGAGGTTCCGTCCCATCATCATGACTTCCTTGGCCTTTGGCTTCGGTGTGCTGCCGCTGGCGCTCGCGAGCGGGGCCGGGGCAGGGGCACAGAAGGCCATTGGTATCGGTGTTCTGGGCGGCGTGGTGACCGCCACCTTTCTGGTGACTCTATTTGCGCCGTTGTTTTATGTCCTGATCTATGAACAGTCTGGAAAACACCGGAAGGCGGAAGCCGCCAGAAAGGCGGCGGCACCTGTCGCAGGGGATCCATCACATGAATAAGCAGCGGTTTTTACTACTGGGTTTAGTCATCGTTTCGTTGGGTGGCTGCACGCTGGCCCCCGAATACCTCAGGCCGGCCGCCCCCGTCCCCGCCATGTGGCCGAGTGGGCCTGCTTACGAGGACACCTTGACGGAACCGGGGGCGCCGACGGCAGCCGCCACCCACTGGCGGGTATTCTTTGCCGATTCACGGTTGCAGCAAATCATCGACACGGCTCTGCGGAACAATCTCGATCTGAGAATGGCGGCCTTGAACGTGGAGAGAGCCCGCGCCATTTACGGCATTCAGCGGGTACAGCTGCTGCCGACAGTCGACGCTGCCGGGAGTTATTACAAGGCAAGGATTCCCTTCGATCTTTCGGGTGATGAGGAATCCCCGACGGTCGAGCAGTTCGACGTGAATCTCGGGATCACGGCCTGGGAGATCGACTTCTTCGGCCGTCTCCGGAGCCTGAAGGACAAGGCCCTGGAGGAGTACCTGGCCACGGAGCAGGGCCGTCGGAGCGTGCGGATTTCGCTTGTTTCGGGCGTTGCCGGTGCTTATCTGGTCTACGCATCGGATCGGGAACGGCTTCGCTTGGCCGAATCCACCCTTGAAGCTCAGGAGGCCTCCTACAATCTGATTCAACGGCGTCACGAGGTTGGACTTGCTGGCGAACTGGACCTGCGCCAGGCTCAGACGAGAGTGGATGCGGCGCGAGTCGATACTGCCCGCTTCACCCGACTGGTGGCGCAAAACGAAAATGCCTTGAACCTGCTCGCGGGTTCGCCGGTGCCGAAAGAATTGTTGCCGGAGGACTTGAGCACTGTCAGCCTGCGTGCGGACATCTCTCCTGGTATCTCATCGGAGGTGCTGCTGCGCCGTCCTGACATCCTCCAGGCAGAGGGTCTGCTCAAGGCCGCTAACGCTAACATCGGGGCTGCCCGCGCCGCTTTCTTCCCTCGGATCTCCTTGACGGCCGCCTTCGGGACGGCGAGCGGCGACTTGTCGCGTCTTTTCAGGCCCGGGCAGGATGCCTGGACCTTTGCCCCGCAGATCGTGACGCCGATCTTCGACGCCCGCACCTGGTGGGCACTGAAAGCGACCAAGGTGGATCGGGAAATCGCCGTAACCCAGTACGAAAAGTCTATCCAGACAGCCTTCCGAGAAGTCGCTGATGCCTTGGCCACCCGCGGTACCGTGGATGATCAGCTGGCTGCTCAAGAATCCCTGGTCCATGCCAGCAGCGAAACCTACCGGCTCTCCAATGCCCGCTACCTGAAGGGGATCGACAATTTCCTGGTCGTGCTCGACTCGCAGCGCTCCCTCTATGAAGCCCAACAGGGACTCATCACCGTCAACCTGGCGCGGCTCGGCAACCAGGTGAGACTATACGCCGTTTTGGGCGGCGGAGCTGATTAGGCCATGTCGTGCAAAGGCGTGGCACCGTTCCCCCCGCTGGCTATTCTCAACACTTGCACGCCGGGAGCCTGGAAGGAAGTCGGGGGAATTCCGCTTGTTGCCAGGTCGCTTTTCCACCTCAGGGCGCTGGGCGTGACCCGGGTGATCCTCCTTTGGGATGCGGGTCACCCCGTCGCGAGTCTGGATAAATGGCGAGGCGGCATCCAGCTGGAAGCCAGGGAAGTTACAGATGGGCTGGCGGCTGCACTGCGATCCATCGCCGCCCTTGGTGATTGCTTTCTCTACGTCGATGCGAGTCATTTGATCGATCCTCGGCTTTTCCAGGCGTTGCTGTCCGCTTCCCGACCCACCCTTTGTCATAAGGATGCGGCGGACAGGGAAGAGCGAACCATCCGCGCCGGACTCCTCCACAAAGAAGACCTCGTGCTCTGGGCGAACCGGGGAGCTTCCGTCGTGGCAGACCGGGCCGCATCCCTTTTGCCCGGTGATATTGATCCTTTCCGTCCGGATGTGCGGGGTCCGCAAACGCCCTGTTTTCTGGAGATCCGTACCGAAAACGAGGCCCTGCAGGCGACTCATCTCATCATTCGGCAGCAGCAAAAGCAGGTGATGGACTTTCCGGCGAGGTACATCCATCCCCCGTTCGAGAATGCTCTCACTTTCTCCCTGCTGAAGACTCCTGTGTCGCCCAATGGCGTCACCCTTATGGTGGCCGTCCTCGCGTTCCTGGTCACCTGGCTGTTCTGGTATGGTCATTTCGTGGCAGGCGCCGTCCTCGCGTTGGTGGTCAGCATTCTGGACGGGGTGGACGGCAAACTCGCCCGCACCAAATTGCAGTTCAGTCGGCTGGGAGAGCACGAAGACGTTATTGACTACTTCTATGAGAATAGCTGGTATCTGGCGCTCGGAGTGAGTCTGAGTTCCCTGACCGTGAGTCATTTCCCCTTGTTCTGCGCAGCGGCCCTGGTGATTGCGGACACTGCGGATAACATCTTCTATACCCTGGCAGGCAAATGGTATGGAAAGAGCATTGATCTCTTCAGCCGGTTCGATCGCAGCTTTCGGTGTGTCGCCGGCAGGCGCAACATCTACGCCACCTTGTTCCTTGTCGGGTTTCCCCTGGGCTATCTCTCGCAAACCTTTGTGGCTGCGACTTTTTGGGCCGTGGCGACGGCCACGATTCACGGGTTTCGACTTCGCTGGTATGGTCGGGCCCGGAACAGGAAGCCGGTTGAGGGAAAGGAATCATTTTGAAAAGATTTCACATGGTGACCCTTGTTTTGGGGGCGGGTCTCCTCATCGCTTTAGTCTGGCAGATCGGACTCGATACCCTGTGGCGCGATCTCTGCCTGCTCGGTTGGGGATTGGTCGTCTTCATTTTGATGGAAGGAATCGTAGATATCTTCCATACCATCGGCTGGCGCCATTGCCTCTCGCCGCCCCATCGGTCGCTCTCGTTCTTTCGCCTGTTCGGCATCCGGCTGGCCGGCTATTCCATAAATTATGTTACTCCTACTGCCGACATCGGAGGGGAGGTCGTCAAGGGAACTCTTCTGGCTCTAAACCACGTGGGGCCGCAGGCCGCCGCCGGCGTCATCATCGGAAAACTCGCCTACACGCTTTCCCAACTCCTCTTTGTGGTCATCGGCTCCAGCCTCATTTTACTGAAGATTGAGTTGCCCGTCGCAGTCTCGGCGGCAATGTTCAGCGGCAGCATCCTCCTCGGGAGCGGGATCGTCGCGTTTCTGACCGTCCAGAAGCATGGCAAGCTCGGCGCCGTGGTGCGCTGGCTCGTGGCTCACAAGGTCGGAGGGAGAGTCCTCAACAGGGCCGCCGATCACGTCACCCAGGTGGACCAGAGCCTCCGGCTCTTCTACCGGGAGCGTCCGTGGGACTTGCCGTGTGCCATGTTCTGGCACATGGTGGGGATGGGGTGGAGCATCCTGAAGACCTGGTATTTTCTTCTTCTCCTGGCAGACGGCTCTTTTTTTGCCGCCGCGGGTATCTGGCTTCTGGGCACCTGGTTCAATCTGCTCACCTTTGCCATCCCCATGGGCATTGGGGTGCAGGAAGGTTCCCGCGTACTCGCCTTCAAGATTCTGGGATTCGAGGCGGCGTTGGGCTTGACATATGGAGTAGCCCTCCGCATTGAGCAGCTCTTCTGGGCTGCCGCCGGGCTCGCCATCTATGGCGTCCTGTTGACCGAAAAGGGAGAAAGAAGGCCGTTCGTCAGGAAAGAAGCGGCGATCGACAACCCCGCTGTTGACTAGATCGAGCGGGAGAGGCGCGGGATGCGATCCAATTCAGCGCAGCGTCAGGATTTTCGCGGGTTGCCTGCTCTCACTTCCTGGCTGGGACGCCGAAGCTGATTCCTACCGCTACCGCCGTCTGTACCAGGGGGGAGTCGGGCGGAACCAGGGCCTGCCGGCCCATAACGCGTTCGATGGGAACGGCCACCATTTCACCTCCCTGCATTGCCACCATTTGGTTGAAAACCCCTTCGGTGGCCAGGGCGACGGCCTTTACGGCAAGCTGAGTGGCCAGCAGGCGATCGGCCGGGGTGGGGGTGCCGCCCCGCTGTACATGGCCAAGGATGGCAACGCGGCATTCAATACCAGTGGCTTCCTCGATCTGGCTGGCAAGGAGATGGCTGATTCCTCCCAATCGAATGGGATCGGGGCTGTCGGCAACCACGCGTTGGATCGTCTGGGTCCCTCCGATGGGTTTGGCACCTTCCGCCACCACAATGATGCTGAAACGCTTGCCGAGGCGGCTTCGTCGGCGGACGGCGCTGATCACCTCCTTGATGTCGTAGGGAATTTCGGGAATGAGGATCATGTCCGCACCTCCGGCAATGCCGGATTCCAGAGCCAGCCAGCCGGCATTCCGACCCATGACCTCAACCAGCATCACGCGGTGATGGGACTGGGCGGTGGTGTGCACCCGGTCCAGGGCTTCCGTGGCAATCATCCTGGCGGTATCGAAGCCGAAAGTGATTTCAGTTTCCACCAGATCCTTGTCGATGGTTTTGGGAAGACCGATCACCTGCGCCCCTTTTTCGGCCATCTTCCCGGCGATAGTCATGGTGCCGTCCCCCCCGACACAGATCAGGGCATCAATGCCGAGATCCTCGTACAGCTCCAGACACTGGTCGGAAACGTCCATCCGGCGGTTGTTTTCACCCTCGCCAAGGATGTGATCGAACGGGTTGGCTTTGTTGTCGGACCCCAAAATGGTACCGCCCTGGGTGAGAATACCGGCAACCATTTCCGACGTTAGAAAGACAAAGCGCTTTTCGATCATCCCCAGGAAGCCGTCGTAGAAGCCGAGAACCTCCATGTTGTATTCGTTGATGGCGCATTTGGTGACACCCCTGATCACGGCGTTGAGCCCCGGGCAATCACCACCTCCGGTAAGGATTCCTATCCGTCTCTTGGCCATGCGATTCCTCTCTTTCGCTCAAAACTGTTACCACCCCGTGCTCAAGGGCCTCACCGCCGGAGGAGCCCGGCTGTCCATGGCTCGGCGTGCAACCGCAAATCTCGCTGCCTGCCGGTTCCAAGGCGAGGTCGGCTGCTTTCATAAAAGCGTTTCAGAAATCCATGATTAATGTCGATAGACTAGTGGATGATTTTGGCTTTTGTCAAAAGAGATCTTCTGTGTTTGGTGTGGATTTGATATTAACTGCCCCGTGAGATTGCGGGGGTGTGGCACTGAACCCTCCTAAAGCCTTGTGAGGACCTTTGCAGGTGGTGAAATTGCTTTTGCCCATTCGTCGAAAGCTTTTCTTCAGCCATTTTCTGGCCGTCCTGCTGGTGTGCGGTACGGTCGGCAGCTATATTTATTTGAGCGCCGTGGACAACCTGAAGAGCAGCCTTCAAAGTCGTCTAAGAAACAGTGCGGCGCTCCTCAGCGAGATCCTGGATGCCGTCCGGTTGGACGAAATCCAGGGCGAAGCCGCGCCGACCCTGCCCGTCTACCAGCAGGATCTGGCGCTGCTTCGCGCCTTTCGCCGCTCCAACCCGGATATTGCCTACCTGTACGTCATGCGGCGGGTGGCCGACCGCGTCTACTTCGTGCTGGATTCCGATGAAAGCGACCGGCAGGCACTGCCCGGCCGCGAATATACGGAATTGGTTCCGGCCCTGCTGGAAGGTTTCTCTCAGCCCTCGGTGGACGACGAAATCGTCACCGATGAATGGGGGGCAACGCTCTCAGGATATGCCCCCGTGAAAAATGGAGCGGGCCGCTATCTCATCGGCATTGACATGGATGCCACCCAGGTTTGGAGCAAGTTTCAGAAATTGCATATTTCAGCCATCATCGCCCTGTTTCTGGGTTTCTTCCTGGCAGTTTTGCTGAGTCGCTTCCTCACCTCACAGTTCACCACCCGCATCGCTCTCCTGATCTCGCGCTGCCGGGACATTGCTGAGGGTAGGCGCGACGAGCCGGTGGTATTCCGTCGTGGTGACGAAATGGACGCCCTGATCGAGGCCTTCAATGGGATGTCCCGCCGCCTGGCGGAGAGCCAGGAACGCCGCCGGCAGGCGGAAGAAGCCCTGACGCGGGCCAATGAAGGTCTCGAAGCCGGCATCAGGGAACGCACTCTGGATCTGCAAGAGCTCAACGACCGGCTCCAGCAGGAAATCGAACGGCGCAACGAAATCCTCGGTGCCTTGCGGGCCAGCGAGGAACGCTACCGGGATCTGGCTGACCTTTTGCCGCAGCCGGTTTTTGAAGCGGACCCAGCCGGCCGTCTTTCCTTCCTCAACCGGGCGGCGTTCGATACCCTCGGCTACCTTCAGGAGGATCTTGACAAGGGCTTGCAGCTCCAGACCATTTATACGGTTTCCACAATGGATCAAATTGCGCTGCTACCCCGCTCGGGAGCCAACGGCCACAGGATTGAATTTGCCGAACTGACCGCTCGGCGCAAGGACGGCAGCAGCATTCCTACTCTCCTGTACGCGAGCGCCATCGAAAATGGTGGTCAACGGGTTGGAATGCGCGGCATCATCGTTGACATGACGGAGCACAAGTTGCTGGAAGAGGAGCTCTTCCGTACCCAGAATCTCGAATCCATCGGGATCCTGGCCGGAGGCATTGCCCACGACTTCAACAACCTCCTGACAGCTATTCTGGGCAACATTTCGCTGGCCGGCAACCTCATCGGAACCGAACCCCAGGTGAGCAAGCTCTTGAATGATGCCGAAAAGGCGTCCCTACAGGCTCGAAATCTGACGCGTCAACTGATCTCGCTCGCCCAGGGCAGCGCCCCCGCCAAGACCATCTTCGCCCTTGGCGGGACCATCAGTGACGCCACTCAACTGGCGTTGAGCGGGTCCAATGCCGGCTGGCGCCTCCGCCTGGCCGATGATCTCTGGCCGATTCATGGCGATCCGGGACAGATCCATCAGCTGGTGACCAACGTGGTCATGAATGCGAGGGATTTCATGCCGGAGGGCGGGATCGTCGAGGTTAATGCGGAGAACGTGGCCCTGACAGGATGTGAAGTGGCTTCCCTTGCAGCTGGCCGCTACGTAAAGCTGAGCATTAGGGACCACGGCCAGGGGATTGCCGAAAAGGACTTGCCGAAGGTGTTCGACCCCTACTTCAGTACCAAGGCAAGAGGTTGTCAGAAAGGCATGGGACTTGGCCTCACCATTGCCTACGCCATCGCCAGGCGTCATGGAGGACAGATCACCATCCAGTCAACCCCCGGGAAAGGGACAGTGGTCCAGGCGTATCTCCCGGCGTCGGCGGAAACGCCCCGCGCCGCCAGCCCGGACTCCCGGCGCAAGTCCCCGTCCTGCCAGGGCCGGCTCCTCTACATGGATGATGATGACATGGTTCGGGAACTGGCGGAGGAGATGCTCCACTACCTGGGCTATGAGGTCCAGGTGGCCCGCGACGGTCTGGAGGCGGTTCAGCTCTACCGGGAAGCCATGGCCAGAGAGCTTCCTTTTGACCTGGTCGTCCTGGATCTGACAGTTCGTGCCGGCATGGGCGGGAAGGAAGCGCTCAGGGTGTTGCAGGAGCTTGATCCTTCGGTACGAGCCGTTGTCGCAAGCGGCTATGCCGACGATCCGGTCATGGCCGCTTTTGCCGAACATGGTTTTATGGGCGCGATCAGCAAGCCGTACCAGATGGAAAAGCTCAGCGAAGTGGTGCAGAGTGCGATTGGGAGCGCCGGGTGCTGATTACATGAGACCCTTTGCCTTGCGGAGCGATTTGCGGCCGACGGGAGACCAACCCCGGGCCATCGCCGGGCTCACCGCGACCATCGAGGACGGTATACGGGAACAGACCCTGCTGGGCGTAACCGGTTCGGGCAAGACTTTTACCATGGCTCACGTGATCGCTCGGGTCCAGAAGCCCACCCTGGTCATTGCCCCCAACAAGACCCTGGCCGCGCAGCTCTATGGGGAATTCAAAAGCTATTTTCCGGAAAACGCAGTGGAGTATTTTGTCTCCTACTATGACTACTACCAACCCGAGGCGTATGTCCCGAGAACCGACACCTACATCGCCAAGGACGCCTCCATCAACGAAACCATCGACAAGATGCGCCATTCCGCGACCCGGTCGGTGCTTGAGCGCCGTGATGTCATCGTCGTCGCCAGTGTCTCGTGTATCTATGGTCTGGGGTCTCCGGAAGTCTACCGGGAAATGCTCCTTCAGCTTCACGTGAGTCTCGAGATCCCGCGTGAAGAGGTTTTTCGCAAACTGGTTGAAATCCAGTACCAGCGTAACGATTACGACTTCCACCGGGGCGTCTTCCGGGTGCGGGGTGACGTTCTGGAGATCTTCCCGAGTCACGAAGAAGAGCGGGCCGTGCGGGTGGAGTTTTTCGGCGACGAAATCGAGAGCATCAAGGAAATCGATCCTCTTACCGGGAGAGGGCTGCGCGCGCTGGAACGAGTTGCCATCTATCCCGGGACTCATTACGTTACCACCCGCGGGAACCTCGAGAGGGCCATCGAGGCCATCCAGAGCGAGCTCTCAGAGGCCCTCGCTGCTTTCCATCGGGAAGGCCGCCTGGTGGAGGCTCAGCGGTTGGAGGAACGCACCCGCCTGGACCTCGAAATGCTGCTCGAACTGGGTTATTGCACGGGCATCGAGAACTACTCGAGACACCTCGATGGACGGGCTCCCGGCACTCCGCCAGCTACCCTCATTGAATACTTTCCCGACGACTGGCTGCTCTTCATCGATGAGAGCCACATCACCGTGCCCCAGCTGCGAGGGATGTACCGGGGCGACCGCGCCCGCAAGGAGACCCTGGTGCGCTACGGCTTCAGGCTTCCGTCCGCACTGGACAACCGACCCCTTTCCTTCGAGGAATTTCGCCGGAAGATCAACCAGGTGATCTATGTCTCCGCCACCCCCGGCCCCTACGAACTCGAGCGAGCGAGCGGCCATGTGGTGGAACAGATCATCCGGCCCACCGGCTTGATGGACCCCAAGATCGAGGTGCGCTCCGCCAGCTATCAGGTGGATGATCTGATCGGCGAAATCCGTCGTCAGGTAAGCGGCGGCAACCGGGTCCTTGTTACCACCCTCACCAAGCGCATGGCGGAAGACCTGACGGATTATCTGAACACCCTGAACATCCGAGTCCGGTACATGCATTCGGATGTCGAGACCCTGGACCGGATCGAGCTGGTCAGAGACCTCAGGCTTGGAGAATACGACGTGCTGGTGGGCATCAACCTCCTGCGGGAAGGACTCGATATTCCTGAAGTTTCGCTGGTGGCGGTGCTCGATGCCGACAACGAGGGGTTTTTGCGTTCGGATCGGTCCCTCATCCAGACCGCCGGGCGCGCCGCGCGGAATGTTGACGGAATGGTCATCCTCTATGCCAACCGCGTCACCGACTCGATGCGTAGGGCCATCGAGGAAACCGAGCGACGGCGGCAACTACAGCTGACCTACAATGTTGACCACGGCATCACTCCCCAGACTGTTCGCAAGGAGATTGCCGACATTCTGGCAGGCTACAAGGAGCGAGCGGAAGTCGAACCTTTGGACCTGGTGATGGAAACCCAGGAACTGCTGGACCTGAAACGATCCGGCTTGGATATGGAAGCGCAGCTGCAGCATTTGGAACAGGCCATGAAGGAGGCGGCGGTCCAGCTTGAGTTCGAGAAAGCAGCGGTGCTGCGCGACCAGATCAAACGCCTGCGCAGGCAGCAACTGATGGTCGGGTAGCGGAACGGGAAGCGGACGAGAGAAGTCGGAGAGCGGATGACGGAGAACGGATGGAGGGTTGGTGAGGCGCGGCTTTTTGCGGCGGGATCCACCAAGTCACGCCTCACTCCTCACGCCTGACGCCTCACTCATTACGTCAAGTCGCTCAGCAAAAGCCCAAAATGAGTCTGATAGCGGCGGCGAAAGGCTCGCCAGTCGGTATAGTGTTCCTGGGTTCCGTACTGCTCGACGGCATAGGTTGCGGCCACGACACCCATCTGGCAGCTGATGTCCCAGTCGATGCCCATGCTCCGGCCCTTGAGCAAGCCAGCCCGGAAAGCGTCGCCGGCACCTGTCGGGTCGAGCGCTTCCGCCACGGGGGCAGCCGGAATGAGGAGCTTTTCTCCCTGTAGATCGAGGGTGGCACCGTCCGGCCCGAGAGTGGTGATGACAACCTGCACGTGCTCGTAGAGCGTTGCCAGGGACCATTCCACGAGCTGCAGGAACTGGGAGAGCTCATAGTCATTGGAGATGAAGCACTGGGCGCCGCTGACCGCTTGCCGCAGTTCATCGCGCTCCCAGGTATTGAGGCTTTGCCCGGGATCGAAATAGTAGGGGACCCCTGTGCCGCGGGCCTTGCCGGCCAGAGCCATCATATCCTGTTTGTTCCCGGGAGCGATAAAGACCAGGGCTTCCCGCTTGATGCCGTCAAGGGGGGGCAGGTCGGCGGCGAAGGCCATGGCGCCGGGATTGAAAGCCGTGATCTGGTTGTCGTCGTGATCGGTGGTGATGTAAGCCCCAGCGGTGAGGACTTCGGGGATGATCTTGATCCAGCGGTCAGAAAGCTGGTTTTTGGCAAGCCACTCACCGTATCGCGCAAAATCCTGGCCCGCAGTGGCGATAATGGTGGGTCTCTCTTCCAGCAGGGAAAGGGTATAGGCGATATTGCCGGCGGTGCCGCCGAATTTTTCGACGAGCCCGTTAATGTTGAAACAGACGTTGAGAACATGGATCTTATCTGGCAGAATATGATCTGCAAAGCGGCCAGGGAAGTCCATGATGCGGTCGTACGCCAGGGAACCTGAAATGAAAATATGCATGGTCGTTTTGTTTCGCTCCTCTCTCTGGCTGCCGGGAGAGCCCGGTTGGCCTCTTGAACCGCTGTCCTCTATACTAGAAACTATCCAGTCGGCAAAGCCAAAAAAGGATGAAAATGATAAGGCTTCGATTTCTGGCTGACCTGATCAGGGTGATGATCCTGGTTTTTGCGGTTACTCTCACGGCAGGCAGACCCGACGCCTCGGCGGGGATGCTCCGGATCAACGTCAACGACGGACGCTCGATCGAGGTACCTTACTACTGGGAGGAGCATGGTGAAATCAAATTTGAATTCGCCGGGGGAATTGCGGGTGTGCCCAAAGGTCAGGTGAGCTCCATCCAGGAAGTACTGACGGCGAAGGAATTTGATCCCGAGGTCCTCATCGAGGCCCCGCGGGAGGGCGTGGCCATCGGCGATCCAGGCCGCAGGTTCCAGGATTTCATTGTCAAACAGCTCCCTCACAGGCCCGATCACGAGACCCTGAGCCCTGAAGAGGGTCTCGCCATCCTCCAGGCGGAAAGCCTTACCAGGAACGGAACCAAGACCGATGACCCTGTATACGGTCCGCTCTACAATCTCGAGGCCAGTTTTTCGGAACTCGTCCGCCTCCGCGGTCAAGGGGTCCTGCTGGTCCTGCAGAATGTGCTCAGCAGTCGAACCGAACTGAAAGACCAGGCCTTTACGTTGATCGCCTACGACGGCGAAGGCCATGTCCTGCAGCGCAAGCCGTGCGAGATCCATAAAATCGCCATCGACCGGAAGGAGAAGAAACAATACGAAATCCCCGGGCACCTCTACACCTTGATCGCCACCATCAAGCCGGACTCGAGGATCAAGCGCTTCGAGATCGTCTCCGCGAGGAAGTGACAGGCTTTCAGCTGTTGATGTGCCTTGATGAGTGCCGGCGTAACTACAGGCTTTTGTGAACCAGGAACCAAAGGCCGCGTCTGCCGGAGGGTGCGGCCGTGGAGGTGACATGGCGCATCAAACCGTGAAATCGGGATATGCGGCCCTGACAGACCGGTTGAACCGGTTTCCCCAGGGCGCAGTGCCATCGGAACTTCTCCGGAGCATTCTCGGCATGCTTTTCAGCGAGCGGGAGGCGGCGCTGGTCGCCCTCCTTCCCATCAAACCATTCACTGCCAGCAAGGCTGCCGCAGCCTGGAAGATGTCCGTGGCGGCTGCCCGGGAAACACTGGACCGTCTGGCCGACAAGGCGCTTCTTCTCGACCTGGAGGAGGACGGCGAAACGACCTATGTCCTCCCTCCACCGATGGCCGGTTTTTTTGAATTTTCTCTCATGCGGGTGCGGGATGATATCGACCAGAAGGTCTTGAGCGAGCTCTTCTACCAGTATCTGAATGTGGAAGACGACTTTATCAAAGCGCTCTTTACCAATGGTGAGACCCAGCTCGGTCGAGTATTCGTCCATGAGCCGGCGCTTGATGCGGAGAATACCCTGCACGTCCTTGACTATGAAAGGGCGAGCGAGGTGATCCGCACGGCCAGCCACCGGGGGATCAGCATCTGCTACTGCCGCCACAAGATGTCGCACGTCGGTCGGGCCTGTGACGCGCCGCAAAACATCTGCATGACCTTCAACAGCTCTGCCGCCTCGTTGATACGACACGGCTACGCCCATGCCGTCGAGGTTGCGGAGGGTCTCGATCTCCTCCAGGCAGCCTATGGCCACAACCTCGTGCAGTTTGGGGAAAACGTTCGCCAGCAGGTCAATTTCATCTGCAACTGCTGCGGTTGCTGTTGCGAAGCCATGCTTGCAGCCCGCCGTTTCGGACTGCTCCAGCCGGTGCACGCCGCCAATTTCCTGCCGGCAGTCGATGACCATCAGTGTACCGGATGTGGTCACTGCGTCATGGTCTGCCCCGTCGCCGCCATGAGTCTCGTTCCGGCCGACGACCCGCGCCAGCCGAAGCGGGAGAAGGCCAAGCCGGACGAAACAACGTGTCTCGGCTGCGGCCTGTGCGTTCGCGCCTGCCCGAGCAGCGCGCTGCGTCTGACATCCCGACCCCAACGGGTGATCACCCCGCTCAACTCGACCCACCGGATCGTCGTGATGGCGATCGAACGGGGGAAATTGCAGCACCTGATCTTCGACAACCATGCATTAACCAGCCACCGGGCGATGGCGGCAATTCTAGGCGTTATCCTGAAACTGCCAGCCGTGAAACAGGCCATGGCGAGCCGCCAGATGAAATCCCGCTATCTCGAAGCCGTGCTCGGACGGTTGAAGCAATGAGGAACGTTGCGGTGTTCGGGCAGCTTTGGTTAATTCGGGGACGACCGATCCCGCTCGAGCGTTGGTTGCCGGTCAGAGTGAAGGAGTACCGGGAGCAGAGTGAGACAAGGTGTTCATCGCAATCTTGAAGCGCACTCTCAAAGAAGAATCAAAAAGGCAAGCCTGACTTAAGATCGGCGAAAGCAGATTATTCGTGCATCTGCTAACCCATAGGGATTGAGACGAGTCCAAGTCTTATCGGGGTCGTTTCAATCCATGGAAAGTGGCATCCCACCCTGAAGTCTGCCTCAGACAAGGCCTCAAAGCAGGTCCCGAGTCGTGATAAGATGGCCTGTCTTGCTACTTTCCTGGAAGGGGCTATACTTCGGATTAATGATCGGTCATTAAGAACAGGATGACCGTGGCTGCTGTGCGACCACACCCCCCAAGCATGGATTCTCTATGCCTGACGAGCTGACGACTGGCAAAGATTTTAGGGACGACATCCAGCGTGAAAGCGTGCGGGTTGCCATGATGCAGCTGCCGACGATGCAGACCGGCTCCTTCATCGTTGCCCTGGCGCTCTCCTTTAGTGTGCGCGAGGTCGTCTCTCATCTGAACCTCGCGGTATGGCTCGTGATGATCCTGGCAATTGTCGTGAGCAGGATCGTCCTCTATTACCGATTCCTCAGAGTCCGCGCGGAGCGTTTTGACGGAGACTACTGGGTAAGGAACTATCTCGTTCTGACCTTCCTGTCCGGAGCATTCTGGGGGCTGTCTGCTTTCCTTGTTTTTCCATCCGGCAGTCCCGGGCTCATTTCTCTATTTCTCCTTGCGATTGCCAGCCTGGCGGCTGCTACCACGGTGTCGCATTCCTCCATCAGGATGGCCCCCGCCAGCTGGGCTGGACCGGTGCTGCTGCTGTATACCATCCGGTGCGTCATGGAAGGAGGACAATTCGGGTATACCGTCGCCGCGTTGATCATCCTTTACCTGCTTGCCATCATACGCTTCTCATTTACCCACAACAACACCATCATCTCGGGCATCGCTCTAAGGTTCCAGAATCTGGAGCTGCTTGCAGATGTGCAAACGGTAAACGAAACCCTTCGCCGGGATATCGCCAGGCGCAAGGAGGCCAAGGAGGCGCTTCGGAGGAGCGAGGAGCGGCACCGGCAGATTTCAGACCTGATCGCCGATTTTGCCTACTCATGCCTCAAGCCTGCCGGAGGCGTTTTCGTCATTGATTGGCTGGTGGGTGCGGTGGACGTGATAACGGGTTATTCACGGGAGGAGATTGAGCATCACGGGTGGTGGGAGTTTCTCGTTCATCCCGAAGATTTGCCGATTTTCGAGAAGAATGTGATCGAACTGGGCCCGGGTGATGTCAGCGAATGCGAACTGAGAATTGTCCATAGGGATGGCTCCATCCGGTGGCTCAGGGCCTTGTCAAGAGTTATCGAGAACGGCAGCAATCCGCCATCTCATCGCCTGCTTGGCTGTTGCGAAGAGATTACCAAGCGCAAGCAGGCGGAAGATCAGCAGCTGCGGGCTGAAGCTCAACTCAGGCAGTCGCAGCGCCTGGAGGCAATCGGAACACTCGCCGGAGGTATTGCTCACGACTTCAACAACGTTCTGACCATCATTATGGGATATATCGGGCTGGTAGAGATGGAGTTGCCGGAAGATGAAACAACCGGGGAGCATTTCAAAGAGGCAATGGCGGCCTGCCTCAGGGCGAAGGATCTTATCCGGCAAATCCTTTCCTTCAGTCGCGCCGACGATCAGACCGAGAGGTTCCCGCTGGATCTTCGCCCGATTGTTAAGGAGGTCATTAAGTTCTTCAAGGCGTCCCTTCCTGCCACTATTGAAATTCACCAAAACATCTCCACCCTGGAGTGCACGATATTGGCGCATGCGACCCAGATCCATCAGGTGTTGACCAATCTCTGCGCCAACGCCGCCCAGGCTATGGAGGAAAGAGGGGGAATCCTGGAAATCCGGCTGGCGAATGTCGATTTTGGTCCTTTGATGCTGGCGCCACACCCGGATCTCAAGCCGGGCCCGTACGTGCGGTTGACGGTTGCAGACACCGGTCACGGGATGGACTCGGCAACGCTGGAGCGGATTTTCGATCCCTATTTCACCACCAAGGAAGCCGGCAAAGGAACCGGACTGGGCCTTGCCGTAGTACACGGGATCGTTAAGAGTCATGATGGGGTGATCATGGCCTCCAGCGAAATCGGCAGGGGGACTGTTTTCGATGTCTATTGGCCGAGGATTGACAGCAAGGTCGGGCCTCTTGGGGGGCCAAGACCGGCATTGCCCACCGGTACCGAGCGCATTCTGTTTATCGACGACGAAGCTCAGGTGACCGACATATGGCAAAAGACATTGGACTCATTGGGCTATATGGTTACCACCCGAACAAGCTGTCTTGAAGCCTTGGAGCTTTTCCGGCTTCATCCGGAGTACTTCTACCTGGTGATAACGGACTATACCATGCCGCATATGAATGGGATCGATCTGGCCCGGCAAATGACAGCCATTCGACCCGATATTCCCATTATTCTCTGCACCGGTTTGGGCGAAGGAATCATCAAGGCCAGGCTAAAGGACACCGCTGTTCGTGTCTTGTTGATGAAACCGCTCGAACTGCGCGAGGTGGCTGAGACCATCCGTAAGGTCCTGGATGAGAAGCTGCAGGATCAGGCCACCTCTCGTGAAACCCCGCCGTGAACCCCTGAAACACATCCAGACCAGGACCAGCGAGATGGACCCGACCATCGCGAAATACTCTTGAGCGCCGAGCTCGATACATGGTTGGCAGTGGCTGAAGACAGTGCTGAAGCGACAAGAGATCCTGCCACCTCTGGCCCGTGGGGATGGGACTGGGGCAGGTCCCCTGGTCACGAAAACGCTTTGGCATTGCGGTGCGGTAGTGCATGCGTTCAAAGACAAGGAGTCTATGTGGAGTCCCAAGATAGCCGGCCTGCTCTGATATTGAGATGTGCGAAAATGCTGTTGTCGAATCTCCTATTCGTGGATATGCTTAGATAAATTAAGTGGCCTGCGGTTTTTCTTGGATCATTTAGGAACCTTTTAATCGGAGGTGGGCTATGAAGACCGTAAAGCAGATTCTCGAGGAAAAGGGGAACAAAGTCTGGTCAGTCTCACCGAAAGCCACCGTCTTTGACGCATTGAAGATCATGGGAGAACAAGGGATCGGTTCAGTGATGGTTATTGGCGAAGATGGCAAAGCTAAAGGGATCTTGACGGAGCGGGACTATGCCCGCAAGGTGATTCTCATCGGAAAGGCATCGCAGGCGACAGCTGTAAAAGACATCATGACGCCCTTCAAGAAACTGCACACCGTGAAACCGGAAACCAGTGCCGAAGAATGCATGGTGATCATGACCGGGAAGCACATTCGTCATTTGCCGGTATTCGACGGACAAGCACTGGTCGGCATCGTTTCCATTGGTGATGTCGTAAAAGCGATCATTTCGGAACAGGAGAGCCTGCTCAGCCAACTCAGTGATTTTGTAGTTGGAAAATACGCATGACCCGAGCAGAACAGCAGAGCTTCGACTTCGCGACGGACCACCGGTCCCGCCCGCCAGCGGGTGTTCCCTTGCAGACCTTTCCGTTGTAGATGATTGAGAGAGGGGCGCTGCCGCCCCTTCTGTGTTCATGGCTATCTTTCACTGGTGGTGCGTGTGAGGGGCTGGCTCATACGCCATGGGCTGGTGGTATCGATCAGCCAGAGCGGTCACGTTGGGGAAGCGGGCATGGGTTGCGACCAGTGGCGGGAAAGCGGCAGGGTCGGTGAGGTTCTGCCTCCTGCCCGAGAGCTCCGGCCATTGAAGGTCCCGGCTTTGTTCGAGTTCGTCGTTCTTGGAGAAATCGAAGGAACCTGGTGCGAAGTAAAGTATTTGACCGACGGGCGGCCCGATCAAAAAAAGACCGAGCCGTTCGTCATCTCCATGCCGGACAACCGCTACTGGAAAGGGGGCAGGGACCTCGGGCAAGCGTGGGGCACCGGCACGAACTGGAAGAAAGTACCGATGGTAGGGAGGCAGGAGCAGGAGAAATGGCGGGTCACGAGGAAGGGCGCACAACTCTCAAGAAGGGAAGCGGAAGGCAGCCAGTCTTTGACTGCTCCCTGTGCGTTGCTGCTCATGATGCGGATAGTGCCGGATGGCTCAGGGTGAGCTCGGTTTTCAACCACCTCCAGAACGTTGCAGCGATGCACGCGGGGAAATTGGGGGTCGGGATTACCGAAGTACTTGAACAGGGGCTTTTCTGGGTACTTTCCTGGGTGAAGCTGGAATTTTCCTTCCTGCCCCGCTTCGGCGACGAATTCACCGTCAGGACCTGGCCCAAATGTCGGCACAAGCTCTTCTTCATCCGCGATTTTCGGTTTGCGGGCAGCAATAGTGAGGTCTTCTGCCGGGCCACCACCGCCTGGCTGCTGGTGGATGTCAAGACCAAGAAAGCGGTGAGCGGCCAGCGCCTCAGGGAAGGGATTCCCCAATTGGAGGCGGAACATGCTTTGCGGTGTTACCCTGAACGTTTCGCCATCGAGGATGCGGGCCGGAGCATTTTCACCAGGGTGATCCGATATTCGGATCTCGACGTCAACCGCCATGTGAACAATGCTCGTTTTGTGGAATTCATCATGGACTGCTATCCGCTGGAACACCATCGGCGCCACCGGTTTCGCTCCCTGACGGTGGCCTTTATCGCCGAAGCCCGGTACGGCGACGAGCTCGACCTTCGCCTGAGTGCCATCCCCGGGGACGGTGCCGAAGATTTTATCGAAATCCGCCATAACCGCTCCGGTAAAGCTCTGGTGCAGGCTGCCATCCAGTGGCAGCCGGTTTAAAAGGGCGGCGGTCAAGATCGTTGAACCGGGAACAGCCCGAATCTGTCGGTTTTCCTTACATTTTGAAACCACCCTTTTTATTTTGTTAAATCATATAGTTGTATCGAAAGCCCGGCTTTATTGTCGACATTCTTTACAGATTCCCAACCCGCTCCGGCTACGGTTGGTTGGAAAGGGCAGGAACCCAAGTGGAACATATGAAGAATAACAAGATATTGGATAAAATGGCATAGAACTGGCAAAGGCTACTGCCGATTGGAGCCTCCTTTATGCAGACCAGTTCCTTCAGGAAAGAGGCAGGAATGCCGCCATTGCCGAGCTGCATGAAGCCTGGTAGCGGCGACGACGCTTCAGAGCAGCGACACCTGGTGATTCACGTTAATCTTGGATAGATTATCATGCGAGTCAGAGCGCCACCCCCTGCTCAGCACGTTAGTCTCTTGGAATAGCAGGGAAAAGAGGTGATCGAAGCCGAGGGTTTCTGATAAGGTCTTGGCAAGATCAATACAAATCTGGACGCATCAAAATACCCATTGAATGCCAAAAGGAGAATCCTCATGAAGGGCAGAAGGCTGATCGTTGCATTACTGACCGTTTTTTCTTTGGGAGTCCTGACGCAGACGATCGCTGTCGCGGCAGCGGGGGCGGAAGTGACCCCCGCATTTGCCTTCTTCTATGTTCAGCATCGCACTTACCAGGATGGAACTGTACTCAACCGCCTGGCTTTTGGGTTCAAGGATGCCACCAGCGGCGCGTTACTGTTGGAAGACAAACTGGAATCGGTGACACTTTTCGATCCCGACAATGCCACGGTTGCGGTGCCCGAGCCCATCTTTTCCGGCGCCTACGAAGAACTGGATGGCGAGTATGACGGCAAGACCGGCATTTGGTATTACGGCACGCCGTATCCCACTGCTGACTACAAGGCCGATCTCGAGGAAGAGCTCATTCCGGGCACCTATAAACTGATTGCCATCTTTGATGGGAAGGAAGTCAACGGCTCCTTTAATTTCTCCGGCGTTAAGGATCTGCCGATCATTCCAGGATCATCCATCAAGAGCAAGCTGGATGCGTCCGGCAATCTCATCTGCACCTGGGCCGTATCTTATGATCTTTCCGAAACGGATCCCTGGCTGCAAACCTCAGCGAGAGTGATTATTGACATTAAAAAGAAAGGGAAGATTGTAGGCAACATCTATTATCGGGTGCCGACCCATCTCGGCAGACTCTTTGTGCCCAAGGCCATTGTCGATGCCGCCAAAAGTCTTGGCAACAGCTATCTCATTCAGATCCAGATGCGAACGAACGATCAGGGCACCAGGACCTATTCCAACCCTCGCAAACTGGTGTTGAAGTAGAGAATAGGGCAATCGAGGGTGCGTTCAGTCCCTCATGATACTAGGCCTGGCCCCTGTACCGTGTGGGCGGTAATGGGGGTGGCGAGGCCCTTGATGGTAAGGGGGCCGACCGGCTGGGTCGGAACGTCGGCTTTGACCAGTTCGTGGGTCCGTTCCGAGATGAGGATGCCGCCTACGGGGGCGTTGGATTCCAGGCGGGATGCCAGGTTCACCGCCGAACCCAGGACGGTGTAGGCGAGCCGCCGCGCCGACCCCATGTTCCCCACTACGACTTCCCCGGTGTTGATCCCGATGCGGATGCGGAGGGGGAAGCCACCCTGCTTGAGCCACTTTTCTCGGAGTTCGGCGGTTCGCTGCTGCATGGCAATGGCCGTCCGTACGCACCGCAGGGCATGGTCCGGCTGCGGTTCGGGATCACCGAAAAAGACCATCAGGCCGTCGCCGATGTACTTGTCCACGGTACCCTCGTGCTGGAACACGATCTCGACCATGGCCTCGAAGTATTCGTTGAGGAACTGCTGGACCTGGGCTGGGGTGAGAGCGGCGGAGTGAGTCGTGAAGTCCTTGATGTCGCTGAAGAGCACCGTCAATTCCTTCTTCTGGCCGCCCATGGTGAGAAAGGCCGGGTTGGCCATGATCTTCTTCACGATCAGCGGTGGGAAATAGGCCTCGAAGGTCCGGCGCAATACCTCTTTTTCCCGGGCTCCCACCAGAAACCGGTAGGCCGTGACCAGAATAGCGGCCACAACGATCATCACCAGAGGACCCATGAGGTCCAAAACCAGCCCTGCCTTGAGGAAGCTCGCCGCAACGATCACCACATAGGCCGCTGCCAGGAGCACCATGTGGATGGGATAGTAGGCGGTGGCAAAGCGCAATGAGAGCAGCACCACGATCACCCCCAGGCCGAGCATGACCGGCAGCCGTTCCCAACGCGAGACCTCGCGCAGGAATTGTTCGGTGAGGATGGTGTGGATGGCGTTGGCATGAAAGCCGCTTAGCGGAAAATTGAGATCGGTCGGCACGGGGCCGAGGTCCGTTACCCCGGTCGAAACGTCCGAAACGAGAACGATCCGGCCTTTGAGCTCATCAGCCCAGTCTTCCATGGCATCATCAGTGGTCGAAGCCTGGTAGATGTCCACCAGGTTGTAGTGGCTGAAGCGGTCCCAGGGGCCGATGAAATTGACCAGCATGATGCCGCGTTCATCTATGGGAATGAGAATGTCGTGAGGGGCGCCCCCCGGCCTGGCGGCATTCTTGAGGGTGATATGGCGGCCGGGAGTGACGATGATGTTCTCCGGGGCGACGCCGAGATAGTCGCACACGATCCGAAGCGCGAAGCTCGGATAGGAGCCGTCGTCGTATTTCACCAGCAAGGGGAGGCGGCGGAAGACCCCGTCGGGATCCGGGCGGAGGTTGAGAAAACCGAGACCGCGGGCGACCGCGGCGAGAGGAATGAAAGTCACCAGCGGCTTCTTCCCCACCAAGAGCCCGTCCAGGGCACCGTTCGGCGGCAGAGGCCACCTGGTGCGGTCGAGATAGGAACGCACCTCGGCCTGATCGGTGCTCCTGCTGGTACTGGCGGAACCGCGGTCATCGGCCAGCGAGAAGGCAAGACCGTAATAGACCCGGCCCGCTGCCCGGGTGGCGTCGATCAGGGCCTGGTCGTCCTCGGGATTGAGCCGGGAAGCAAAAATGAAGTCGTACGCCTGGGCCGCCACGCCCATGGCGGCAAGATTACGTACCGTCTGGGCGAAGTGGGATCGACTGAGGTAGTAATTGTTCAGCTTCTGGATGGTGGTATTGTTCAGATCCACATGGACGATGGTGTCGTCGTATGGCAGCCGCAAATGAGGAACGCTCTGCCGCAGGCGGAAAAGATGGTCAAACATCTGCCCGTTCCAGGATGCAAATACTCCGGGCAGCAGCCACATCCCCAGGTGCGATCCCACCAGCGCGCCGGCCACCAACAACAGGATGACCCTCGTCTGGCGCTTCACGCTACTGGTGTTCAATGGTAAAAGTCCTGGCGATAAAAGCGGGGGCGGAAAGCTCGCGGGCGATAACGGCAATATCCGGACGGTTCATCCCCTGAGCCTTCTCGAACCCGCGTACCGCCCCGCCGATGGTTTCCGGCCGCTCTGCCGCCGCCGCCAGTTCGCGGTGCTGTTTTTTCAGAGAGCGGATTTCCTCGAGAAGCTGCCGACTGAGCTCGGTTTTCTGAGCCGAGTCGCCGTGTTCGTATTGATCGAGAAGGCGTTCCAGGCGTTCCAGGCGGGTGGCGGAGGCCAGCAGATAAAAGGTTTCAGGCCCACTGTGCTGATCGAGCTCAAACCACCGGTCACTCTGAGGGATGTAGTAGCGTTTCTCACGCAGATAGTCATCGGTCAGTTGGGTAAGGCTGTACGGAAACAGCAACCGGATCTGGTTCTGGGAGCTGTGGTGGATCACGTACACGAAGCAGTCGCTCTGCCGTTCCACCATCATTTTTAGCTGGTCGCCGGTCTTGAGGGTCGAACTGGTGCCAATGGGTTCCAGCTTCAAGGTGGTACCATCGTCGGTTAAGGCCCCAAAGGCCCAGCGGAACTTCACCGGGGCCTGCTCGCCCTCCCCCGCGGCGACTTCGGGAACCGCAGCGAGGAGCCCTGCCACCAAAAAGAGGCAGCAACCTCGCTTAACCCATCTTTCCAAGTTAGACTGATTGGATAAACGCATGGTTCTATCCTCCTGTTTCATTTCTCATCCACGAAGTCACACGAAGAAGGATGCGTGAAAGAACACTCATCCCGCTTTCAGCCTTTGCTTGATGATTGTCCGTGTGCGGCATTCCTCAGAGATTTTTCCTGATCGCTGGACTGCACGGAGGCAACGGCCTTTCTTCGTGTATCTTCGTGGGATTTCGTGGAAGGCTATCTTTTTCCTTCATGGTTCGCGCACCAGGCGGAACCCGAGATCATCGTTCATGGCTTTGGGAAGACCGCTGCTGCGCCGGGCGCACCGGACGCCACGCGGGCTTCCATTCCAGTTTCCGCCCCGGATCACCCGGTCGAGGCCATTGCTCTGATCGGTATAGACGGGGCTGTCATGGCTGTGCTTGTTGTACGCGTCGACATTGTAGACATCGAGGGTCCATTCCCACACATTGCCCAGCATATCGTGGAGGCCGTAAGGGTTGGCTTGAAAGCTCCCGGCCGGGGCGGTAGCACCGTAGCCGTCGCTGCATTGGTGAACCTCCTCCCAATCCCACAGTCTCCTGGCGGTCAGGTCGGCGACGTTTTCATAGTCACAGGTTGGATTCGGATCGTCTCCCCAGTAACGGGAGGTCTCGGTCCCGCCCCGGCAGGCATATTCCCATTCCGCCTCGGTCGGGAGTCGGAACTTGTTCACATCACCGTTCTTGGTAGTCAGCCACTGGGCGAAGCAGTCAGCGTCCTCCGCCGCGACATAGACTGCCGGTTGCGGGTCGCCGTTGAGGGAAACCTTTTGGAACTCCCCGCTGTTATGAGCCTTGTGGAAGGTGCGGTATTGGGCGTTGGTGACCTCGGTTCTACCCATCCAGAACCCTTCAACACAGACTTCGTGCACCGGGCCTTCATCGGTTTCGCGGTTGAGTTCGGTCTGGGGGCTTCCCATGAGGAAGCAGCCCCCCGGGACCCAAACGAATTCCATCCCGGTGATCGGTTCTTTCCACGTCTTTATGGACCGGGCGGGGCTGTCACTGCGGAGCGCCTGGCCGGCAGCGGGACTTGGAGGGGTGGTTGGAGCGATAGCGGCGGTCCGGTCCGGGGGGGTAGGGGGAACTGCTGCCGGGGGTGGCGGCGGGGGCACGAAGTAGAAGTCTCCTTCGAGCGACGAGGATTCCCAGGGGACCTGCTGACCCTGGGTGGCTTCCTTGACGGCCGAGCGGACCTGCTTGAAGATGTCTTCGACCTTTAATCCCTGCACACCCATCGCCTTGACGAGTTCACCGGTATAAACCCCGTTCGCTCCCGGGCCATCATTGGCTACCGCCCCGGGGGCGGTGGCATAGGCCACGAGGGTCCCGCTCGGGGCGTTGATGGACGCCAGACCCTGCGCGCTCGAACGAAAGCTGCGGGCGAAGGGGTTGTCGCGGCAGGCGTCGAGTATGACGATGTTGAGGCGATTGCGGGCATGATCCATTTCCGCCAGCACCATGCCGACATCCACCGCCTCATACTCGACCTGCTTTTCATGTTCGATGTGGGCGCCGATGGGGATGAGATAGTTGCGTCCATTGACCTGAATCCCGTGGCCGGCATAGTAGAAGAGGCCGACTCCACCCTTGAGGAGTTGCTGACCGAAGGCCTGGATGTCCTTTTTCATCTCCTTCTGATCGAGGTTCACCTTCTCGATGACGTCAAAGCCTTGAACTCGCAGCAATGCCCCCATGGTTTGAGCATCGTTGGGTGGGTTGCGGAGGGGAGAAGTTTCATAGGCGCCGTTGCCAATCACCAAAGCCACGCGCTGCTCAGCTTTGGTGGTTGCACTCGGACTGGAAGGCATTCGCAGTCCCCGATCATCGGCGGAAGCCCCATTGACAAGCAACAGCCCCGCCAACCCCAAACCGGCCGCCCAGATCACAATGGCTTCCAAAAAAAACGCTTTCCTCATGGCACGAACTCCAAAAGCAAAAAAGGGAGTCTCCTCCAAGGGTAACTCCCGCTCACCAGTTCTCATATCATCGAGCTTCAACCCGGGTTCATGGAAAAAGCACCCAACGTGTTGTATAAGCTATATATAAGGTCAAAGCCAACGCTGTCTGAAGTTCTCAGCGAGGTCTATATCATTTTTGGTTCTCCTTGGCAAAGTAATTTGGTTTCAGTCAGCTTCGGTCAAGTGATGACACTGGGACTTCCGACAGTCGGTGCTGCGTTCCGTGGCGCTCATCCTGCGTCCGGCGATTCGGCAATTCACGCCGGGGTTGGCTCAGATGATTGGCATGATGAACGGCAGGTGTGATATATACGAGGGCGAGGTTGATCTGTGAGTCCAAGGTGCAAGGTGATGGACACACTCTTGAAGTTATCCCGGGCTTACATTATCCAGAACAGAAAGGGTTTCCGTCAGATGACTAAGACCGAATTTACGCCTCCTCCCAATTTCATTCGCAATATTGTTCTCGACGACATGAAATCCGGCAGATTCGGCGGCCGCGTCCTGACCCGTTTTCCTCCTGAACCGAACGGCTACCTCCACATTGGGCATGCCAAGTCGATCTGCCTCAATTTCGGCCTGGCTGCAGAATTTGGCGGTCTGTGCAACTTCCGTTTCGACGATACCAATCCGAGCAAAGAGGACGTTGAATATGTGGAATCGATCATGGCCGATGTACGGTGGCTGGGATTCGACTGGGGCGATCGACTCTATTACGCATCGGATTATTTCGACCGGCTCTACGAGTGGGCGGTGCAGCTGATCAAGGCAGGCAAGGCTTACGTGGACCATTTGAGTGCCGACGAAATCAGGGAATATCGCGGGACCCTGACGGCGCCGGGAAAAGAGAGCCCCTATCGCAATCGGACGGTGGCGGAGAACCTCGAGCTGTTCGAACGGATGCGGGCGGGGGGATTTGTCGACGGGGCCTGTGTCCTGCGGGCCAGAATCGATATGGCATCACCCAACCTCAACCTGCGCGATCCGGTCCTTTACCGCATCAAGAAAGAATCCCACCATCGGACCGGTGACCGGTGGTGCATCTACCCCATGTATGATTATGCTCACGGCCAGTCGGATTCCATTGAAGGGATCACCCATTCCATCTGCACAATGGAATATGAGGACCATCGTCCCCTCTACGATTGGTTCCTGGACGAACTGGGAATCTATCATCCGCGGCAGATCGAGTTTGCCCGGCTGAATCTCAGCTATACGGTGCTGAGCAAGCGCAAGCTGCTGAAACTGGTTGAGGAAGGCCATGTGGCAGGGTGGGATGATCCGCGCATGCCGACCCTGGCGGGAATTCGCCGGCGCGGCTACACTCCCGAGGCGATCCGGAATTTCTGCGAACGGATTGGGGTCGGAAAGGCTGAAAGCCTGGTTGATGTGCAGCTCCTCGAGTATTGCCTGCGCGAAGACCTCAACCGGCGGGCACTTCGGGTGATGGGCGTGCTGCGACCGTTGCGGGTCGTGCTTGAAAACTTCCCCGAAGGTCAAGTGGAGGAATTGGAGGCTGTCAACAACCCGGAAGACCCGGCAGCCGGCACCAGAAAGATTCCCTTTTCCAGGGTGCTTTACCTCGAACGGGATGATTTCATGGAGCAACCCCTGCCCAAATTCTTCCGGCTCGCTCCCGGGCGGGAAGTGCGACTGCGCTATGCCTTTTTCATCAAATGCGTCGGCGTCGTCAAAGACTCGTCGACGGGTGAAGTGATTGAGCTTCGTTGCACCTATGACCCGGCGACTCGCGGTGGTGGCGCCCCCGATGGGCGGCAGGTCAAAGCGACCCTGCACTGGGTTTCTGCGGATCATGCCGTGGAAGCGGAAGTGCGCCTCTACGATCGGCTCTTCACTAAAGCCAATCCCGGCGAGGACAAGGACGGCCAGGACTTCAGGGCGTTCCTCAACCCGAAGTCCCTGGAGGTCCTCAAGCCCTGCTACCTGGAGCCGAGTCTGGCCCAGGCCCTTCCGGGAACTCCTTACCAATTCGAACGGCTGGGGTATTTCTGCCTGGATGCGAAGGACTCACGCCCCGCAGCCCTGGTTTTCAACCGTACCGTTACCCTTCGCGATGCTTGGGCCAAATCCCTGAATGCAGGCAAAAAGGGATGACGGGAGCTTGGAATTGGAAATCGGGTGACGGGTGAGGGATGAGAACCTGGCGCTGCTCAGGGCTCATCCCTGGGGGAGTTGAATTTCTTGACAAAGTAAAAATGTCGTTGGTAAATGCAGGCTCGATTGGAGACGGGTGCCGGTGCTGACTTCCGGAAGCAGGAGAGGCCGACGGGCAGCGGTGCCGGGCGGTCCCGTTACCGACGGCTGGTTGATTCGAGCGGTGCGGTTGGGTGATTTCGGATGTGCAGGAGTATGCAGCATGAGTTTCGGAAGGAAAGTAGCTTTCTGGGGACTGCTTGTGGGGGTCATCCTCTGCTCGAAACCGTGCCTGCCGCAAACGGCTCAGGTATTGCCGCCAGGCAATTCGGGGTATGTGCCGGCTCCGGGGCAAGCCGCAGGAAGCGCATCGACCTTTCCAGGGGTAGTTCACGGTAACGGCCCCTCGCCAGCTCTGCCTTATTACCCGGGCATACCTTTCCCCTCCGCGGCAGCGCGTCCGGGACAGCCAGCCAGTGCCGGGGCAGGGCCAACCATGGTGGGCCACCCCTCCTACGGGCAGGCAACACCGACGGAAGCAGCGGAACTGTCCCCCATTGAACAGTATGTTTCAGGAAAGATCCCGCAGGCACTCACTTTCGACATCAAGCAATTCGGGTACGACCTGTTCCATCCCAGCCCGGCACCTGCAGCTCCACTGAGGACTGCTCCCCAGGACTCAGAGCAGCAGGCGGGTATTACGCCGGGGTATGCACCGGGCTCGGTTCCCCAGGGAACGGTCGTTCCGGGCGCTATTTCTCCCGGGGTGCCAGCCCAAAGGTACCCTCAGCCTGCTGCCGTTGCCCCCCAGGGGTACCAGCCGCCGGGCGGCGCGTCCGGGACTGGTGCTTCGCAATCCTACCCATCTCAGGGCACCCTTCCCCCACCGTATGCCCCCCAGGGATATGGGCCACAGGGGGTCCCTCCCCAGGGCTATGCACCGCAACCCCTCCCGCCCTATGGCACCGTTGCTCCCGGTTATACTTCTCCGACCGTACCGCAGCCGGGAGCGGTTCCGCAGAGTGGTCTCCAGCAGGGGCCAAGCTATCCCGGCCAAGCTATCCCGGCGGTACCGCCTGTCACTTTGCCAAGTCCGCGAGGCACTTCCCTGGCCATGCCGTATGGCAATGTTCCGGTTGGCCCCGACTATGTTGTCGGACCGGGCGATGAAGTGCGGATTGCAGTCTGGGGAAGCGTCGAAGGAACCTGGAGTGCGGAGGTGGATCGGGATGGGAACATCAATGTTCCGAAGATGGGGACCCTGAGTGTGGCAGGCCTCACGTTTCAAGAATTGAAGGAGGTCTTGCAGCAGGAGCTGTCCAAATATTTTAAAGATTTCCAGATGAATGTGACCATCGGAAACCTTCGTTCCATGACCGTTTATGTGGTGGGGAATGCCTACTCTCCCGGTGCCTATTCGGTTTCGTCCCTGGCCACGGTGATCAATGCCCTGGTAGTCGCGGGAGGGCCGAGCAAGGCTGGCAGCATGCGGAACATCGAGCTCAAAAGGCAAGGGGAGACGATCTCCCATCTGGATCTGTACGATTTCCTGATCTCGGGTGATAAGAGCAACGATCTCCGCCTGCTGCCCGAAGACGTCATTTTCATCCCCCCCATCGGACCCATCGTGGGGATTGCCGGCAACGTGGACCGGCCCGCCATTTACGAGATGAAGGGAAAGACGATGCTCTCCCAGGGCATCCGGTTGGCAGGAGGAGTTACGGCGGCGGCTCACCTGCAGCGCGTGCAGGTGGAGAGGGTTTTTCAGCGGCAGACCAAGGTCGTGGTCGATGTCAATTTTGAGAAATTCAAGGGGAGCCAGGACATTGCGCTTCAGGATGGGGATATCGTCAAGGTCTTCCCGATCGTCCCCCTGGTGACCAACATGGTCGTGCTGCAGGGAAACGTTCGCCGGCCGGGGGAATATGAATGGCGTCCCGGAATGCGTGCCAAAGACCTTTTTCCCCATGGTGACAGTCTCCTCCCGGACACCTTTCTCGAATATGCCCTGATCACTCGCCTGGTTCCTCCGGCCTACCATCAGGAATACCGGTCGTTCGATCTGGGAGCGGTCCTGTTCCACTCCGACCACCAGCACAATATCCCTCTCGAACCGTACGATGTGGTGACGGTCTTCAACAACTGGGAGATGGTGCCCAAAGAGAAGGTTCGCATTACCGGGGCGGTCAATCGACCGGGCGAATTTGATTTCCGGCCCAACATGATGCTGTCGGATTTGCTGAAGCTGGCGGGGGGGTTGAGCAAATATGCATACGGCGAGAAGGCGGAACTGACGCGAGTGACTCCCATGTCTTCGGGGCCGCTGACTCAGCAGTTGCTGGTGAATCCCGAGGAGGCCCTGGCGGGCAGTATCGTCGATGACATCCCGCTGCAGGGAGATGATTACGTATTCATCAAAACCGTCCCCGATTGGCGACTCTATCGAACCGTGAGCCTTTCCGGTGAAGTCCGTTTCCAGGGGAACTATGCGCTCTCCAAGGGTGAAAGGCTTTCGTCGGTCCTGGAGCGCGCAGGGGGATTTACGGACAAGGCTTATCCGCGGGGGGCGATGCTGACGCGGGTCAGCCTGAGGGAAACTCAGCAGCAGCAGCTCAACGATATGATCGGCAGGTTGCAGCAGGAGGTCATGGCCGCCTCGGCGGCCGCGGTGAGCGGGGCAACAGATCCCGATGACGCCCAGATTGCCGTTGCCGAAAGCAAGCAGAAGCAGGCCTTTGTGGAGGGTTTGAAACAGATCAAGGCGAACGGCCGCATGGTGATCAACGTCGAGGAAGCCAGGCGAGCGAGAAACAGCCCGCTGGATATTGAGATGGAGGATGGGGATGTTTTGTCCATTCCCACCAACCCCCAGACCGTCCAGGTGATTGGTGCGGTGCACAATCAGTCCAACTTTGTCTATGTCCCGACCAAGGACTACTCCTATTACATTGACCGGGCCGGTGGTTTCAGCAGAGTCGCGGACAAGGGCCAAGTCTACATCGTCAAGGTTGACGGTTCAACGCTCATGCCAGGCTGGGGCTTTTTCTGGAACACCAACGCCAACCAATGGGAAAATGGCTCACCGGGTCTTGTGGAAGCTGGAGACACCATCGTGGTGCCGCATCAGATCGAGAAAATTGCCTGGCTGCGCAATCTGAAAGACCTTACCCAGGTGCTCTACCAGTCAGCCCTGGGAGGCGCGGTGATCTGGAAGCTCTTCGATTAGGTTCCGGGGCAGACTGATTCTCGAGGGATATGGCCATGAGGGCGATGATTCTTGCCGCAGGTCTGGGAACCCGCCTGCGTCCCCTGTCGTTGGTGCGCCCCAAGGTCTTGACTCCACTCCGAGGGGTGTCGATCCTCGAGTTCTGGCTGTGGCGCCTGCATCAGGCCGGAATAGAAGCGGTGGTGATCAATGCCTGGCACCTTCAGGAACAGGTGGCGGCAGCGATTGCGCACGGAACGTGGCCTATCCCCGTGCACGTTCTGGTGGAGCCCCTGCTGCTGGGAACCGGGGGAGGGATTGCCAATGCGCTGTCCTTCTTTGAGGGTGAACCGTTCCTCGTCATTAACGGCGACATCGTCTGTGATGTCTCCCTGGTCGAAGTCGTCCGCCAGTTCCTCGATTCCGGCGCCTCAGCCGGGCTCCTCATGCACGACTGCAATGAGTTCAATAACGTGGCAGTGGATGCCGACGCGCGGATTGTGGGATTCGGGCGGGAGGGGAGCGACCTCGTGCGGGCCGGCCCGGAACGAAAGATCCTGGCCTTTACCGGGATTCACGTGCTAGATCCAGTAGTCATGCGCGGAGTTCCTCCCGGCCGGCCGTGGGATATTCTGACCGTCTATCGCGAACTGATCCGGACCGGTAAGGCGCCCGCAGCACTGCAGCTGCCCCCTTTTTGGTGGCGGGAAACCGGTTCGCTCGAGAGCTATGTCAGGCTGCATGAAGAGCTGGGCCGTCTCGAGGCAAACGCCTTGCCACCGCTGCCAACCGGCCGAAGCATCACGCTTGATCCAAGGGCGCAAATCTCCCCGGAAGCGGAGCTGCGTGGGTCCGTCTGGGTGGGTGCCGGGTCACGAGTCATGGCCGGGGCGGTCGTGGAAGATACCATCCTGTGGGAGGATGTTGAGGTTCTCGCTGAAAGCCGGTTGGTCCGGTGTGTGGTCGCCGATGGGGGAGTGGTCGCGGGGGTACACCGAAATGAAATCATTACGGGCTTATCCCAGTGAAGGCCAGGGGGGATATTAGCCCGACACTGCACCAGCTCATTGTTGACATTGCCCGGCTTGCAGGCTTTTCAGAAGAACTGGCGAGCGTTGAAAAGCTGCTGGGCGACGGTTCCGAGCGGCGGTTCTTCCGCCTCCGGAGTCGAACCCGCTCTGCGGTTCTATTGTTGTCACCTCGCCGGAACGTCCCCGGCCTTGATGAAAACGATTCCTATTGGCTGATCGGCAGGCATCTTTCGGAGCGTGGGCTGCCGGTACCCCACTTCTATTGGACTGATGCAGCGCAAGGGATTTTTCTGCTCGAGGACCTGGGAGACGTTCACTTACAAGCCCGTGCCCGGCGGCTGCGCGGGAACCTTTTGCCGCTTTACGGAGAGGTTGTGAAGCTCCTGGCGGAACTGCACCGTCGAACTCCGGTCGGTTTCGAGGAAGGCTACTGCTTCGACCGGGCAGTCTATGATCCGGCGTTCGTCTATGAGCGGGAACTGGAGTATTTCCGGACGAGGTTTCTGAATGGGCTTCTTGGCCTTGAAGTTGCGCCGGATGACCTGCGCCGGGATTTTGAAGACCTCGCTGCCGCGGCGGGGACCGTCTCCCGGACGCACGTCATCCACCGTGACTTCCAAAGCCGCAATATCATGATTCGGGCACAAGCTCTGCGGCTCATCGACTTCCAGGGAATGCGCTTCGGCCCTCCCGCGTATGATCTGGCCTCAGTCTTGATCGACCCGTATGTGGGCATCTCTCAGGACTTGGAAAGAAAGCTCATTGGTCGCTACTGGGTGAAGGCTGGCAAGGACCTTGCCTGTCCTTTCGGGGCTTTCCTCGATTCCTACAGTGTTCTCAGGCTGTGCCGCAATCTCCAGATGCTCGGGGCCTTCGGTTTCCTGGGAGTGGTCAGAGGCAAGCGGCAGTTCCTGCGCTTTATCCCGCAAGCCTGGCGGCAACTGCATTTCTGGGTGAACCATTTCGGTGGCGGCCGCTATCCGGCACTCCGGAGGCTGGTCAACCGGATTAATCGAAGGCAGCCGCGGGTGAGAGGCGAAGGCGCAGACGGAAAAGTTTTGCGTGACAAACCCTCGAGAAAAGGCTACAAGCCTCTTTCCGCTTGATAAGGAAGAGACCGATACAAGGAGAACGATAGCATGGCTTCGAAGACACAAAAGACTGAAAAGATTCGTAAGCGCAAGGACAGTCCGGGCAAGCCCAACATGAAAGCCAACGAGAAGCGTTTGCGCAACAATCTGGAAGTCCTGGAAAGGCTCTCCGCCGCGAAGGAATAGCACTTGGCGTGGCGAGAAATGTCCGTTCGGGACAGCGCTTTGGCAGCTTCACGAATAAGGTTTTAAGTTTTGCCAAAGAATGCCCGGTTGGGCACGAACATCTTTCCTGGGTTGAGGATATTTAGCGGGTCGAGCGCCATCTTGATCCGCCACATGGCCTCATAGCCCTCTGCTCCAATCTCCCATTGCAGGAAGGGAGACTTGGTGATGCCGATGCCATGCTCGCCGGAGAGGGTACCGCCACGCTCCAGCACAATCCGAAATAACTCTTCCACCGCCCGCTCAGACCTTTTCAGTTCATCCGGGTTGTCCCGGTCCAGCATGATATTGGTGTGAATATTGCCATCTCCGGCGTGGCCAAAGCAGACGATGGTGAGGTCGTACTTTTTGGCGAGCTGCTGAATGCCTCGAATGAGGGCGACAATCTCGGTGCGCGGGACGGTCACATCCTCGTTGATCTTGCCGGGCTTGATCTGGCCGAGGGCCGGCGATACCGCGCGGCGCGCTTTCCAGAGCTGCTCGCGTTCACCTTCGGAGTGGGCAATGGCGACCTTCGAGGCGCCACACTGCCCGCAGATTTCACCAATCTTTTGCAGATCTTCTTCCAACAGCCTCTCCCGCCCATCCACCTCAATCAAAAGCACCGCTTCGGCATTGAGCGGCAACCCGAGTTGCAGGTAATTTTCGACCGCCCTGATCGTGGCCTGGTCCATGAGTTCCAGAGTCGAAGGAATTATGCGTTGCCGGGTAATGGCAGAAACCGTCTGGGCCGCCCCTTCCAGCTTCGGAAAGACCGCCATCGCCGTGCGTACGCTTTCGGGCGCCGGCACCAGGCGAAGATTGATCTTGGTGAAGACCCCCAACGTACCCTCAGAACCCACGAGCAGGCGGGTGAGGTCATAACCCACCACACCCTTGACCGTACGAGTGCCGGTGCTGATAATGGAACCCGTTGGCAGCACGGCTTCGAGCCCCAAGACGTAATCGCGCGTGACGCCGTATTTGACGGCTCGTGGACCGCCGGCACACATGGCGACGTTGCCGCCCAGGGTACAGAACTGGAGGCTGGCGGGATCGGGTGGATAAAAAAGGCCGCACCGGAGCACCGCCTTCTGAAACTCACCGGTGATCACTCCCGGCTCCACGATTGCCAGGAGATTGTCCGGATCGAGCTCGATGATGCGATTCAAACGGGTAAGGGCCAGGACCAGACCGCCGCTCCAGGGAATGGCTGCGCCTACAATACCGCTTCCGGCTCCCCTCGGAAAGACCGGAAAACGGTACCGATTTGCCAGCTTGAGCAAGGCCGCAACTTCCTCCACGCTGCCGGGAAAAGCCACGGCCTGGGGTGCAGCTTTAAGCTTGCTGGCATCGTAACCGTAACAGAGCAGGTCTTCGGGGGCTGAGAGGGCATGATCAGCCCCCACAATACCAATGATCTCAGCGAAGGGCAATGAAGGTTGCTGCATAGGATCGTCACCGTCCATGGTTCAGCCTGATGATCGATGGCCACCGGTGCATCATACAATGAATAAGTGCTGGAGCGAACCAGAAAGATCTCTCATGCTGACCCACAGTGCCGCCGCTCATCCGGCAACTGGTTTCGAGACAGTCCTTGACCGAACAATTTTGCCTGTGTTATTGCCATAATAACAGCTTCCAGGGTAAAGGGTGAGGAATGGAGGATGTACGGTGCGAGGGAAACCGAGACGGGTGCTGATCGTGGATGACGAGGAGGGTGCCAGAGAATCACTGGAGATTATTCTGGAAGAGTTCTATGAAGTCGAGGCGGTGGGTGACGGGATGAGTGCCTTGACACGCATCCGGGAAAAGCATTTCGATGTGGTGCTCCTTGATGTTAACATGCCTGAGGTGGGTGGCCTTGAGGTCTTGAAACAGATCAAGGAATACCGTGAGGCCATCGAAGTGATCATGGTGTCCGCGGCCGACCATGCCCGGGAAGCGGCGATTTCGATTAAGACCGGGGCCTTTGACTACATTACCAAACCCTATGAACCCCAAGAAATCCTCGAAGTAGTCGACAAGGTCATCCGCCGTCATGCCCGACCCAAAACCCCAGCACAGTGCAATGGCGGCGTGGGCCTCGATCTTGGCCAGGTAAGAATCATCAGCCAGTCCGAGAAGATGGAGCAGGTCTTCAACGTTATCGAGAAGGTCGCCGGGACAGCCAGTAACGTCCTGATAACGGGAGAAAGCGGTACGGGTAAAGAACTGGTTGCCCGTGCCGTCCATGCCTGCAGCCCCCGAGAGCGCAGGCCGTTTGTGGCCATCAACTGTGCCGCCATTCCTCCCGAGTTGATTGAGAGCGAGCTTTTCGGACATGAGAAGGGCGCATTCACGGGAGCCCATGCCCGCAATATCGGCAAATTCGAATATGCCCACGGTGGCAGCATCTTTCTGGATGAGATCTCGAGCCTGCGGCTCGAGTTCCAGGCCAAGCTTCTGCGAGTGTTGCAGGAACGTGAGTTCTCGCGAGTAGGAAGCCATCAGACGGTCAAAGTGGATGTTCGGGTCATTGCTGCAACCAGCACCCCCCTAGAAGAGATGGTCAAGGAAAGACTGTTTCGCAACGATCTTTATTTCAGACTCAACGTTATCCCGCTACATCTCCCGCCCTTGCGCGAGCGAACCGGAGATGTCCCGCTGCTGAGCAGGTTCTTCGTGGACAAGTATTGCCGTGTCCTCAACAAGAAGGTGAGAGGGATCACGGTGGATGCCATGGAAGTTTTGGAAGCTTATCCCTGGCCCGGAAACGTCAGGGAATTGGAGAACCTTATTGAGCGCCTGGTCGTGTTGGGGGCTCCCGATGATTGGATCCGCGAGAACGATCTGCCTTTTGATCAGTTGCTTCGCGATGAAGGCGGAGACCTGCCCGGCCGGAAGCAAGCGCCGATGGACCTGGGGCTGCTGAAGGCGCGGCAGGAATTCGAGCGGGAATATATTCTGCGTGCCCTGAAACGCTGTCACTGGAATCAAACAGACACCGCGCGGATGCTTAAAATCCATCGCAATACCCTCATCCAGAAAATGAAGAGCCTCGAACTCCGGCCGCACGCGGAAGGTTAGCTTCCCTGCACCGCCTTCGAGCTCGGAACCCACCGGAGTGCAACATCTGAATGATTTCCCCCGCTTGTTGGCTGGGAGCTGCCCATAAATGTGTGCATCGCCCACAATAGTGGGCAAACGGACGCGAAAGTCAGCGTGAGTATCCCTTCGAGGTAGCCTGTCCCTTCCGTTTACAGACCGCGACTCTGTGCAACCCGCTATCTCCGACTGCTGTTCCCGAACCAGTCGGCGTCAATAGAAACTAATTGAATTAACAGATACTTATGATCGATATTCGAAACCGCTTCCCCGGCTGGTACGGGGTTTGCTCAATTAAGTGCACGGCATAAATGCGGATAATGGGTTTCATATAGGTGACGAACTTCATTCACACTAAGACTTCAAGACAACAAGAGGAGATTGTTATGAAAAAGTTCATGGTACAGCTGTTTGTGATTGGGGCAATGATTGCGACTTTTGCGCTGCCGGTTATGGCTGCCGGGGGTGGTGGTCCCTAGTTTGTACCGTAGCAACATTTCCAAACTGATTTTCAGAGGAAGGGCACGAGTCTTTTGGTTCGTGCTTTTTCTTTTTTTGGCGCTTGGAGAAAAAAGATGTAAGATATAAGCTCATCCCGCTTGCAATGGCAGATTTCACAGAAGAGGGGTGCGGTATGACGAGCTGTTGCCGATTCTCAACCGGCGTGTTGGTCCTCTTTTTTCTCCTGTATCCCTGGGAACTGGCTCTGGGAGGTGGTAAGCAGGCTCCAAAAGATGCCCCTTCCCAGGAGCAGCCCCAAGCAGGGGGTGCCTTCCGCATTCCTCTGCTCAATGAACCGCCCACCCTTGATCCGGCTCTGATAGAGGACACCTACGCGCTTCCCGTTGTGCAGCAAATCTTCGACGGCTTGGTGAAATTCAGCCCTGAGCTGTTCGTCATTCCAGGTCTGGCTCAAAACTGGCAGATTGAGGACGGTGGCAGACTCTTCCGCTTTTTTCTTCGTCCTAATGTGCGGTTCCATAACGGTCGTCCGGTTACTGCTGAGGATGTGGTTTTTTCGTTGAGCCGTTTGCTTCGGGCGAAGCCGCCTCCGACCATCCTCCCCAATCTGCTCAAGATCCATGGGGCGCAGGCCTACAGGGATGAGAAGAGTGAGCGGGTGGCTGGTCTTCAGGCTACGGATGATCGTACCGTGGTCATCAGGTTGGATGAGCCCTACACTCCCTTTCTTGCGGCTCTTGGGATGTACCAGGCCAAGATTGTGCCTGGAGAGGAAGTGCGCGACAAGGGCGCTGCCTTCGGCAGGGACCCGGTTGGCAGTGGTCCTTTCCGGCTGGCATCCTGGGAGGAAAACCGCCGCATCCGGCTTTCGAAGTATTCCGACCATTATGCTGGCGCACCCTTTCTCGACGAGATCCAGTTTGTCATCTATTCCGGCGGCAGGATCGAGGACGTGCTGGCTGACTTTCGCCAGGGAAAGCTTGATGGCATGCCGGTTTACTGGCAGTTTCGGGAGAAGCTCATGGGTCTCAAGAACCTGCATTGGGTGCACCGACCGTCTCTGAGCCTGCTTTTCTATGGTATCAACGGGGATCATCCCGCCCTCAGGAATCCGTTGCTGCGAAAGGCGCTTGCCGCGGCCACCGACCGGCACAGGATCATCACCGAGGTCTACAAAGGGCAATTCGATCAAGCTGTTACCGTGCTGCCGCCGGGCATGCCCGGCTATCAGCCGCAGAACCGCAAGTGGCTCTACGACCTCGATCTGGCCAAGAGGCTGGTGAGAGGAGCGTTCCCTGCCGGTGAGAAGGTCCCGTCGATTGAGTTGGTTTCGAACAGTCAGTCTCCCTTGGCGCAGGCCGAGCTGAGCCTGGTGCAGGAAGCCTGGGGGAAATTAGGGATCAGACTGGAGTTGAAGTTTATCCCGGACTGGTCGCACTTTGAAGAGTATCTGAGATCTGATGCTCTGCAGATCTATCGTTACTCGTGGGTCGCGGACATGCCTGACCCGGACAGCTTCCTGCAGCCTCTCTTTGGCTCCTCGTCGCGGGTGAATTTCATGCGCTACCGAAACGAGGAGATGGACACGCTCTTGGCGAAGATGAGCCGGCTCGTCGACCCGCTTGAACGTGCCAGGCTGTGTCAGCGGATGGAAGAAGTAGTTGCGGAGTCGGTGCCTCTCATTCCGCTCTTCTATTTGAGCGTCGATCGCGTTTACCAGCCATATGTTCGCGGTATTGAGGTGAGCGCCCTCGGAGAAGAGGCCACTTCTTTTTATCGTGTGTGGCTGAAGGCTTTGCCCAAACCGTGATGGCTCATTTTATTTGCTTTTTCACAGACCAGCCGCCAAATCAAAGCTCACCGCCAGCGCGTCGATTTATTCCCCTTCGTTATCGTTTTATCCTCCTTGCTTCCTGTCTGTTGATTCTTCTCCTGGGAACCCTTGGTTTTCTTCTGATTACCCACCAGGGTCGGTTCATCCAACAGCAGCTGGAGCGAAGAGGCCTGGCGGTGGCGCAAAGCCTCGCCGCGACCTCGAAGGCCTCACTAGCTACCTACAACTACATCGCCCTGGAACAGACGGCCAACCAGACCCAGAAGGACGATCCGGACCTGGTGTATGTGGTTATCCACGATAAGGAAGGACGGGTTGCCAGCTACAGCGGGAGACCGGACCTCCAGGGCACCTTTCTGGAGGATGCTGTCAGCCAACTGGCTCTGGCCGGTGCTGAGCCACTCACCCAGATCGCCAAGTGGGGGCCCCTGGATCTGGCCGTGATGGATGTTGCGGCCCCGGTATTCATTCCCGGCTCCGATCACCGGTGGGGAACGTGCCGGGTGGGATTGACTCTGGAGCCCATGTATGAGCAGATCCGTCAGATCCAGATGATCATCGGCGTCATCGGTGCTGTTTCGCTCCTGCTGGGAATCGTGCTGGCCAACTGGGTTGCCGGCAGGATCACCCGCCCGCTCGGGCGGCTGGTTAACGCCACCATCGAGGCCGCTCGAGGCAATCTGTTGCAGCGTATTGATGTGGCCACCGGGGACGAGGTTGAAATCCTGGCCACCAATTTTTCAATCATGATGCAGGAGATTCTTGCTCAAAGGCAGCAGTTGGAATTGCAGCTGTCCGAAATACAGCGCCTCCAGCTGTACACAGAGAAGCTGCTGACAACCATGAGCGATGGACTGCTCTCGGTGGACAGGGAGGGAAACATTGCGGCCATCAATCCTGCCGCATGCAGGATTTTGGCTATTTCGCAGGCAGCAGTTCAGTCTCGGTCGGCCTCACTGCTCCTGGAACGGGTGCCCGGGGTGCGCGCCTATGTTGAAGAACTGCTGCGTAAGCCGCAGGGAAGAGCCCAGCAGGAATTGCGAATCAGCCGTGGCAATGAAGACCAGATCATCCTGGCCAGCTCGAGTCTCCTGACCGACAATGCCGGGCAACCCCTGGAAGTGATTACCAACTTACATGATATCACCGAACTGAAGCGGTTGGAGGGACGTATCCGCCATACTGAACGGCTGGCGGCGCTGGGGACTCTGGCGGCGGGGATGGCGCACGAAATCCGAAACCCGCTCTCTGCCATCAAGACCTTTGTGCAGCTGCTCCCAAGGAAAGTTGAGAAACCTGATTTTCTGGCAAAATTCAACCGGACGGTACCTCGGGAACTGGACCGGATCAATCGTCTCATCGAGGACCTCCTCGAACTCTCTAGAACCCCCAAGTATCAGCGGCGGCCCTTGAGTTTGCAGCCCCTGTTGCTGGATATTCTCGAATTCTTTGAACCAGAGCTGCAATCGAGCAGGATCCATTGTGTAACCAGCCTGCCTCCCGATCTGCCCCCCATCCTGGCAGACGCCGATCAGCTCACCAAAGCCTTTCAGAATCTCTTTAGAAATGCCATTCAGGCCATGCCCGATGGCGGTCAGTTGAGAATTGAGGGCCGCTGCGAAGCGGAGCAGAGCCGAGACGACCGGCCCACGTCAGCTAGTCAGAATGGGTGGATTGCGCTGACTTTTGCCGATACCGGGGTCGGCATCCCGGAAGAGACCGTGAAAGCCATCTTCAACCCTTTCTTCACCACCAAGGATCGAGGAACCGGTCTGGGTTTGGCTATCACCCACAAGGTCATCACCGACCACGACGGACAGATTGAAGTCAGCAGCAGGATCGGTGAGGGCAGCTCGTTCATCATCCATCTCCCAGTCCACCGGGAAGAAACACGACGGATTCTCCACTGACCATCATTGCGGGTGGTTTGCCCTCCAACCTGTGCAATGTCCCTGCAACGGCCTCCTGTTCTCCTGTTCCAATACCGGAACTATGGTGTCCCAGCAATGACCGTGAGGGTCTTGGCATCCTTTTTGTTTCTTTCTCATCATCGCGGTGCCCTCGAGGTTGCTTTCACTCGGCACAGGGTTGCAGCGGATGCATGCGAGGAACAAAATGGAACCGCAGAGGTCCCTCGGAGAGTTGGGATAGACTGCAACAGACTTGCAGGAGGAGCTGTGAATGAACAGATCGTTCGAAGGCGCGATTTTGGTGGTGGATGATGACCAGGGGATTCTTGATTCGTTTGATGCCATGCTGGGGGATGACTACCCCGTCACCATGGTCAGCAGCGGCAATCAGGCCGTTGAGCTGTTGCGCGAACACAGCCCGCAGCTGCTCTTTCTCGACATCAAGATGCCGGGGATGAACGGCATGGATCTCCTCAAATGGATGCATGATCGAGCGATGGCCACCAAAGTGGTCATCGTAACGGCCCTGCCCCAAGACGATTACGAACAAATGGCACGAAAATTCGGAGTGTACCGGTATCTTCGAAAGCCGCTTGATTTGGACGAAGTTGAAGATGTTACGCGTAGGGCGCTTCATTAGGGCTGGTTGCTTCAGGCTCGTAATATTGCAGGGGGAGAGTTCAGGCTGGGTGCACCCGGATCTGACCGAGACAGCCCGGCGGATTCCGTCTCCCGCAGGCGGCAGCCACCTTGCTGAGGGAGTGAGCCAACCTCTCAAGAAAGGCTTTTTCCGATGCACGATACACCCATTTTGATTGTTGATGATGAGGAGTCAGTCTTGGAGGGATTGGGGGAGTTCCTCGAGGACGAAGGGTACAAAGTCTACAAGGCCCAGAATGGCAATGTAGGGCTCGAGGTGTTTCGCTCGGTGAAGCCCGAGCTGGTCATGACGGATCTGCGCATGCCCGGCATGTCAGGAATCGAGCTCATCAGCGAAATCCGCAAACTCAAAGAAAACATCCCCATTATTGTCTTCACCGGCTACGGTGCGTTCGATACGGCAAAACATGCCATTCATCTGCGGGTATTTGACTTTCTTGAAAAGCCTGTGGAGATGGAAGTTCTGAAGAAGACACTCGACCGGGCCCGAAGAAATGTTGAGGCTGCGCGCAAGGTGCAGGATGAGATGGAGGTATTGAGGGAGCAGTTGGCTTCCTTTCAAATCAGGCTGCAGGAACAGTTGGTGAAGTTTTCCGAGGTGGAGCCCTTGATTCAGACCGGCCGGCTTCTGGCTGGCATCTTACATGACCTGAATAATCCGCTCATGCACATCATGGGGCAGACCGAATTCCTGCAGATGATTCATCCCGAGATCGAGAACCTGGTATTGATTCAGGACCAGGCCCGCCGCATGGGGAAGATGGTCTCGGCCATCATGCAGAGGCTCAAATCGTCCCAAAGCCGCAAAATGGAGTGGATTCAGGTCAACAAGCTCTTGGAAGAGGAGGTCTTTTTCCTCGACTGTCAGCCTTTCTTCAAGTTCGAGATTGAAAAAGAGTGGCAACTTCAAGATAATCTGCCCTTGGTAAGGGGTATCCCTGCTGAGCTGAATCAAGTTTTTGGAAATATCATTCGCAACGCCGCCGAGGCGATGGTCGGGCAGCCGGTTAAGCAACTCACCATCAAGACCTGGTACGATGCTGCCGGTATTCACGTCAGCATCCAGGACAGTGGTCCCGGTATTCCCCGGCATTTGCAGCACAGGGTTTTCGAGTCGTTCTTCACCACGAAGGGCGGCGGGGCTGGCATGCTGGGGAGCATGGGCATGGGCATTGGCCTCTACCACTCCAAAGAACTCATCCAACAGTACGGTGGTAGCATTGATATGATCAGCGACGCCGGTGAGGGTGCCACATTTGTGGTGCATTTGCCGACGGCTTCTGACGCAAGGGACCAGGAAGACTGAAGCCGGTCTCTTGGCGTGACGAGAGGGGGGTGGTTGGTTGGGAGTTTGCGGCACATGAGAGACAACCGGGGAACTCAGGATGGGACCTGAGGGTGTCATGGCGGGATGCGAGGTGCTCTGCGAGGCCCCCCCCGCCTGGTTTGCCTCGCAACGGCTGGGGCTGCTGGCAAACCAGGCGTCGGTAGATCGCGCCTTTACCCCTGTGAGTCGCCTGATAACCCGCCAGGGAGGCAATCTCGCCTGTTTGTTTTCGCCCCAGCACGGATTCTATGCGGAAAAGCAGGCAAACATGCGGGAATCCGAAGACAGTCGGGATCCTGCCCTGCGCCTTCCCATCTACAGCCTGTATGGGGCCGTGCGGGAGCCGTCCGGCGAAATGCTGGAACAGATCGATGTCCTGCTGGTCGATCTCCAGGATGTGGGCACCAGGGTCTATACCTACAGTACGACATTGGGACTATGTATGGAAGCCGCTGCCCGCCACGGAGTCAGGGTCGTGGTGCTCGACCGGCCCAATCCCATCAGCGGCGAGGCGATCGAAGGCAATATCCTGCAGGCGGGCTTCCGTTCGTTTGTTGGGCGTTACCCGCTGCCCATGCGGCACGGATTGACCCTGGGCGAACTGGCACGCTATCTGGTTGCCGAGTGTAACATCGAATGTGATCTGGAAGTGATCCCGATGAAGGGATGGCACCGCCGGACCTACCATCCCGATACCGGTCGTCCCTGGATCTTTCCTTCGCCCAATATGCCCACCTGGGAAACCGCACTCCTCTACCCCGGCATGGTGCTCCTGGAAGGCACCAACATCAGCGAAGGTCGAGGCACGACGCTACCGTTCCAGTTATTCGGAGCGCCGTTTCTCGACCTCGATCGGCTGGAGGGCCGGCTTGGCAGGGCCGATCTGGAAGGGGTGCGCTTCCGCCCGCTCTGTTTTGAACCTCTCTTTGACAAATGGGCGGGACAGACCTGCTACGGATTCCAGATTCATGTCACCGACCGTGACGCCTTCCGCCCCTATCGGATGGGCTTGACCCTGCTTCAGATTCTTATTCAAACTCACAGGAACCAGTTCCAATGGTTGCCTCCCCCTTATGAGTACGAATGGCACAAGCTGCCCATCGATATTCTCCTGGGTGACGGCGCCATCCGGAATAAGCTCGAAAAGGGGGATGCCCTCGATACTCTCGAAGCAGGCTGGGCCTCGGAACTGGCAGCGTACCGGCAAGGTTCCATGCCCTACCGACTCTATCAGTGAAGCAGGCGGCCGATCCGATTCCACCGAACGTAGCTTTGTGAGGGAGAGAGCGTGAGTTCACCATCGCTGTTCCAGGACCAGTAGATGATGAAGGCTTTCCCCCTGAGCTCAGACATGTCGACAAACTTCCAGAAACGGCTGTCATAGCTTTCATCCCGGTTGTCACCCAGAACGAACAGGGAATGCGGGGGAACCACCAGGGGGTCCAGGTTGTCACGGGGGCTTGCGCTGGCGGGTAGAATCCTGCTGTCACTGTGCACCGCGTAGGGCTCGACGAGGGGTTGGTCATTCACGAACACCTGCTTGCCCTGGATTCTCACCGTATCGCCAGGCAGGCCGATCACGCGCTTGATGAAGTCCTTGGAAGGGTCGACCGGATAGCGGAAAACCACTATATCATGGCGTTTGGGGCTATCGATGGGGATGATCTCGGTGTTCCAGTAGGGAAGCCGGATTCCGTAAATGAACTTATTGACCAGGATGTGGTCGCCAACCAGCAGGGTTGGTTTCATGGACCCTGAAGGAATCTTGAATGCCTGGATCACGAAAGCACGGATCACCAGAGCGAGCACCAGGGCGATGATGATGGCCTCGGCGTAGTCGCGTAGAATGCTTTTGGAGCGGGTCTTCTTCATGCTATTCTCAGTTGTAGCTGGCACGGCATTCTCCTGTTCAGGGGGATCGAAACGCGTGCCGATCCCCAAAAGGGTTTCTTGCTTATTGGCAACCTCGGATGGTAAAGTAGAATTGTGATGAGTTGTCAATGAAAACCTTCAGAGGGGTGGCTCTTCTCCGTGTTTGGCAGAAGGAAAGGGAACTTGGTCGGGCTGGACGTAGGGACCCATTCCATCAAAGTCGTGCAACTCCAAGTGCGCGACGGTGCCCTATCTTTGCTCAACCTTGGCATGGCAACCCTGCCGGGAAGGGCCTCCAGCGAGGGCCGATCTCCTAAACCGGAGGTGGTGGCCGGGGTGGTGCTGGCACTGGTGCAAAACCTTGCACTCAAAGGGAAGGAGGTCGCAGCGTCCGTCTCGGGCCATGAGGTCATCAGCAAGAAAGTGGAACTGCCGATGATGACCGAGGACGAGCTCGATAATCGCATGCAATTCGAGTTAGGGCAGTTCATCCCATACAGCATCAATGAAGTAGATGTAGACTATCAAATCCTCGATGTGGTCAAAGATCGTCCCAGTTTTATGGAAGTTCTGCTCGTCGCCGCCAAGAAGGAGACGGTGAACGATCATTCAAATCTCATCCGGCTCTGCAATCTCCAGCCGGTGGTGATCGATGTGGATTATTTCGCGTTGAGCAATGCCTTTGAAGCCATTCACGGCTTTGAGGAGAAAAGTATTGCCCTCATCGATATCGGTGCCAGCAAGGCCATTATGAATATCATCTGCCAAGGCAACCCGGTATTCACCAGAGGAATTGCCATTGGCGGGTGGCAGATTACGGAGAGGATCGAAGAGCACTTCGCTATCCCTCTGGAAGATGCAGAACGGCTCAAGCTGGGAGAGATTCCACCCAAAGTGCGCCTGGAGGAACTGGAAGACATCTTTGTGAGTGTCGTCAAAAACTGGGTGAGTGAGTGCCATCGGGCGATCAATCTGTTTCACACCAACTTTCCTGAGCACCGGGTTGAGAGAATTTGCCTCACTGGCGGTTCCTGCAAAATCCCTGGGTTGGATAAGGTGTTCGGAGAACACCTGGGAGCCGAGGTGAGGATTTTCAATCCTCTTGCCGGGCTGGAATATGACCCTCAGCTGTTCGACCCCGCTTATCTGGATCAGGTGGGGCCGCAAATGGCGGTTGCCTTTGGGCTGGCATTGCGAAAGGCTAGAGAGAGATGATCCAGATCAACCTTCTGCCTCGGCGTGGTAAAAAGAGAAAGATCTCCGTCAGGCAGATCCTGCTGGGCTATCTGGCAAGCATTGCACTGGCCTTGATCATCATCGGCCTGCTATGGTTTCTACAATTGCGTGAAATTCAGGACCTGCAGGCGCGTCTTGCCCGCGTGGAGGAAGAGGTTCGCCAGTATGCGAAGTATGAAGCGCTGTTAAAAGAAGTGAACCAGAAGAAGCAGATTATTGACAAGAAGACGGAAATCATCAAGAGCCTGCAACGGGATCGTGACACCATGGTGCGGCTGCTGGCTCTGATCAGCGCAGAAGTGCCGCCGGAAAAAATCTGGCTCGAAAGGCTTGTACAGTCGGCGAATTCGATGACGCTCAACGGAGTTGCCCTGAATAACGAGTCGATTGCTGAATTCATGCGGAATCTGGAATCATCACCATACATTGTCAAGGGGACCGTCAATCTCACGCATTCCAAGCAGACCGTCATCGCCGCCAAGAAGCTGAGGGAATTTCAGATTACCTATCAGTATGCCCCCTTTTCAGCAGTGGAAGCGTTAATGAGCAAGGGGGGGGGATGAATCTGGAACGCTTTTCCCTTGGAGCGCTCGAGGACAAGCTCGCCTCCCTGACAACTACCCAGAGAATTCTGCTCTTCCTGGGTACCTTTCTCATTCTGGGGGCGCTCTTTTACTTTTTCCGGTACCAGCCTCAGGCAGAAACCATCACTGGCCTGCAACGGAAACTTGCCGAACAGGAAAAGCGGTTGGCTTCTCTCAAGCAGGCGGCAGCTCAATTGCCAGCCCTCCAGGAAGCGCTGGCCAAGGCCGAAGAGGATTTTTCGCGCCTGCTGGCACTATTGCCTGATAGAAAAGAAATTCCAGCGCTACTGGATGCTATTTCTCAGCTGGGGGCTCAGGTCGGCCTCGAAAATATCCTCTTCCAACCCCAGCCGGAACAGGTGTTTGAGTTTCACGCCATGATTCCCATTCGGCTGGACCTGGTTGCAGGCTACCACACGCTGGGAGCATTTTTCGACAGTCTCAGCAAATTGAATCGCATCCTGAAGGTGGACAACCTCAGCATCACGCATCCGAAAGGGGGTCCCCTGCTGCAGGTGGCCTGCACCATCATAACCTATCGCTTCCTGGACAAACCGGTTGAGGTAAAGAGTGATCCCAAAAAGAAGAAGAAGTAGGGTGGCGTAGCGGGAGGGGGAGATATGGGGCATTGGGGAGCGCAACTGGTCAGGTTGATGGCAATTTTATCCATTGTTCTGGTGTGCTCCCGGTGTGCCGAGCAGGGTTCCCTGGTGAGTAGGGCGAGAATCAGTCCGGCAGCATCGGTTCCGGGGCTTGCGCCGGGTGCTCCCGATGATGCCGCAGCGTTGGCAAACAAAGCCGATCAAATTCTGGATCTGCGCATCGAAGAGACTCAGGCAGCAACCCTGGTCCGAGTCATCGGGAACGCGTCGCTCCAGGACTATGAATTTCGCAGGTCCGGGGAAACCGGGTTCATCCTGGAGCTGAATGGGATCAACCGCGGCGGCGGCTTGACCCTTCTGCCCCTATCTTCCGCCAACGTGACCCTGGCCGACGGTGGAGCAGCGGGGACGGGAATCGTACAGCTGGTCGGAAACCTGCGCCGGCCCCTTGACTACTATGTGTTGGATGCCACCGGGGATGAGCTCCTGCTGACCCTCTATCCGGCGAAAGAAGGTCGACCGACATTGGAGAGCGGCTCCCTGTCGGCCCCATCCCCGGGACCACCCGGGGAAAAACCTGCCGGGAGAACGGTCCGAACCGTGTCACCAAGCTCCGATCCCAGGCTTGGCGGGGGAGCCCTCGAACAGGGTCGGTCAGCCAGAGCTGCCGGGATGACCTCTCAGCTCAGCCCTCCCAGAAGCCAGGTGGTTGGTTCGCCAATGGCGACCGAGATTTCGCGCAGACAGTATACCGGAAAGCCGATAAGCCTTGATCTGCTTGATGCCGACCTCAAGAATGTCCTGAGGCTGCTCTCGGATATTACCGGCACCAACATGGTGCTTGAGCCCGATGTGGCAGGGCGGGTGACGATCAAGGTGGAAAAGGTGCCCTGGGACCAGGTGCTGGACATGGTGCTGGCGATGAACGACTTGGGGAAGGAAGAGGTTGGCAGCGTCATTCGCATTGCCCGCCGGGCCAAGCTGAAACAGGAATGGAACCAGCAGGTGGAGCAGATCAAGGCAAAGCAGGAACTGCTCGAGGTATCGCAGGACATCGGCACCCTCACCACCGCCTACTTGACCGTTAACTACGCTCAACCGGTTGAGATCGCGGCCAAAATAACCGAAATCAAGAGCGAGCGGGGCAAGATCTCAGTAGACGAACGAAGCAGCCTGGTTATTTTTACAGATTATCCCAATCGCATCGAGGCGGCGAGAAACCTGTTGAGCCGTCTGGATCGGGCCACGACGCAGGTGATGATCGAGGCGCGGATCGTTACGGCGACCCGGGAAGCGACGAGAGCGTTAGGCACGGATTGGGGTGTGAAATTCGTAAAATATCCTCTTCCCGGGACGACGGCCGGTCCCCCCACGCCGGTTCCAAGACAGTTTGAGATCAACAGTCCTGCCGACCCCCTTTTCGGGTTTTTTACGGGCTTTCTTTGGGGAGACACGCTTGCCACTATCGATTTCAAGCTTTCAGCCATGGAAACGGCCAGTCAGGTCAACATTGTTGCTGCACCCAAGGTATTAACCATTAACAATGTGAAGGCCGTGATCAGTCAGGGGCAACAGATTCCCTACCTGGTTCGCAGTGATTACGGTTCATCCTCCACGCAATTCAAGGATGCCGTGGTTGAACTGCAGGTGACTCCCCATATTACCCCTGACCACAAAGTGCGCCTGGAAATCAACGCCAAGCAGGATGAACCGACCGCCAAGACTTATACCGTGGGTGACAGTTCGGTACCGGGGGTCGACACTCGCAAGATCACCACGGAACTCCTGGTTGACGATGGACAGGTGATCGTTATCGGCGGCGTCATGCGCGGTCGAGAGGAGGAGTCCAATACCGGAACGCCTGGACTCAACAAGATCCCACTCCTGGGTTGGCTCTTCAAGACCGAAACGGCATCGAGCCAGAAGAGCGAACTGCTGATTTTTATCAGCCCTCAGATAGTTGATCCGACCGGTGCTCGTCCCCGGATCTGACGGAGTGAGGGGATTTGTTTTCTGCTGAGACTTTCCCATGTTGCAGAAAACGGCTCTCCTCCGAGAAACGGTCAGTTGGTTGCCGAGTTCCAGCCCGGGAACATGACCGTGTCGTTCCGCTGTCCTGAAGAGGGAAGGGCCGTGCCGAGACCTGCAATTTTTTCTTGAAATATGGTTGATGACCATGTATCAAATGGGCGTTTATCGGCTTCGAGAGATTAGTGCCCGGCATGCTAATGAAAACTCAACTCGAGATAGAGATATGCTGATACGTCTCATTTGCAGCCTCTTGATATTGGCCATGCCCGCTTGTTCCATGCAGAAATCAGGGTCGAAGGTGGACTCGGCTCAGCCTGCATCGAACGCCAAGGCCGTTACAGAAATTAGTGACCAGGATAGGGCGCGAGAACCGGTTCCGCTCAAGATCGATTACCTCACGCCCGTGCGCGCCATCCAGAACCCGGAGATCTTTGTCTACAAAGAGAAGCGGCGTCTTTATGTTATGCAGTCGGACGTGCTGGTGCGGGACTATCCTGTAGGGTTGGGGTTCCACCCAACTGGTGATAA